>Ga0256406_1004021_pt1 | contig 17410 bp, 14 predicted proteins | sample RumenRJG_03DNA_FD_185986 | JGI IMG/M metagenome (GOLD analysis project Ga0256406, IMG submission 185986) | Bovine rumen microbial communities from Lethbridge, Alberta, Canada - RJG_03 | ecosystem: Host-associated > Mammals > Digestive system > Stomach > Rumen | place: Canada: Alberta | collected...
GAAGGTCGGTAAGCCGCTTTTGCTTGCTCCAAATCGCCTGAAACACGGGCATCCATGCATGGAAAACAGGATTTCCATGCCGGGTGCCTGTTTTATTTACCCAATACGGACTTTGCAATTGCCATATGATTTAATGGTTCTCATTTTATTGATAGCACAGACATGTTATATTATTTATATGGTGAATTACCCAAAATTGTTGAAGGAGACTCGTAACACCCTTCTGATTTCCCAATCGGATCTTGCTCGAGAGCTAGGTGTCTCTTTTGCGACTGTCAATCGCTGGGAGAACAGCCAGCACGAGCCCTCTCTTTCCGCCAAAAGAAAAATCCGTGATTTCTGCAAGAAACATAAAATTGATACGGCACCCTTCCAAATGAATTGAAAGAAGATATCATGAGCCTTTACGAAGATAGCGTTAGAAAGATTACCGAATCATTTTCGAAAGCAAAGATGAAGGAACTGAGTTCCATTAAAGCTTTTGATACTCCTCAGCTTGCCGAAGGAGGGTCCAGTGACACAGAAGGCTATCAGGTTTTCACCCCACAGTTTATTGTTCATGATATGTGTGAGACTGTTGGAAAAGATATAAATCCTGATCTTTCTTTATAAGTAGTTTCTCTAGTTAAAGTTCGAGCCCCAAAATGGCTGACGATAGGCAATTTAGGGCTACTAGGGCAACGACACCAAGTTTAGGTTACGATAGAAACTAGTAGAAAACGATACCCTAGGCAAAAAGCGATACCCCCTACAAAATTCCGATATTGTCACAGCTTTTTCCCAATCTTTTCCTCAAGTCGTCCCAAGGGCTGGTTTTCCTTTCTTCCGATGAATACTTGGCTTTTAATGGTGATAGGAAGAAAAGAAAATGAACGAAGAAGTGAATGCTGCTTTGGCTAAGTTGAAGGACGATACTGCCACCAAGAAAGACGTGATGGAACTCAAACATTTTGCTAATCATGGGAACACCAAGGCAGCACTCAATTATGGTATTTGCCTATTCGTAGGTCACCTGATAGATGAGGATAGAGAAGAAGCTTCCAGGTATTTTGAGAAGGTCTATATGAGCGGAAGGATAGAAGAGCTAAATGAACTGTCTGACTTCTATAATGAGGTAGGCGGTCCTGCCTATAACGACTTAAGTGAGATGATAGTCAAGAAAGCCATGTCCAAGTTCAAGGAGCTGAGTTTGGATGAACAACTGGATTTCTTCATGAAGTATGCCAACAAGGATGTGGTGGATGAAGTCATGGAAATGATGAAAAGCCATGCTAATGAATTCTCGATACAGTCGAGGCGTAATTCTTCTATATTTAGCAAAATGCTAAAATAATAGCGAGGAAGATATCTTGACGCACATTAAACACTACCCAGTTAATGACTTTGCTTATTCAATTATGCTCCAAGAAAGCATGAGTGTTTTGGCTAGCAATGCCCTTGATTTTGATAATCCGAACGTATTCGAAATCATTGAGATATTTAATATCAGCTTGTTTTTTAAAGATGAGCAGTACCTGAATGAACGTGGGAAAAACTTACTGAATACTAACAGAAGGTATTTTTCGAGATTAATGAAAGCACAAAACATTTACTTTAAAGATATTGAGCTTTCGAAGCTTGAAAGTGATTTCTCATTGCTGAAAGAGAGCTTATCTGCCGAGAGGCCATTCACTCCATCTGATTACTTTGAAGCCTTATCTTCGAACATTGATTTTTCAAAATGCCAATCGGATGTAGGCGAAATTTGCTTTAAATATGTCCCGCTTTCGTTTTTGCTAATGGATAAAAAGTTTGTTAATTCTTTTTCGGATCAGACGAAGAAAGAAATGCTTAGCAATCCTCAAAGTTTCTGTCTACTTGTACATAAATATGATGATGCCTCATCAAGAGTGGATTACCATTTCCCAAATTTCAGTGATAGTGAAATCAACGATTTGATTGAAGGATATTTGAGTTCTACGGAGTGTGACTCAAAGGTATTAAATCTTGCTATCCTGCATAGAGATTCATCCGAAACATATCGAATCAAACGTAAAACAAGATTGAAGATTTCACAAAAATTAGTTGAAAAGGAAAAAGAATTCTTTGACAGTGAAAACGTTATTTCTATGCCTGTACACCATGACTATGGCTTTGTCGTTTCTAGTGATCAGAAGGCTTTGTTTGCTGTGAAGAAGGAGAATGAGCAGACCGTATTTTCTTTCTCCAAGGGCTATTTTATAGATGCGGAATCATGGGAAAAAGTTTTGGATAGATTGCTTTATTGCGGTGTTCTAATTAACCAATTCGATTCCATAAGCAATCTATATAACCCATACAAGGAAAGCGTTATTTCAAAAATTTTCGAGGCCATTCACGTAACTCAGTATGGCTCACAGACATATCAAGCTCAAAATGCCCTTAACCAGACTTTTTTCGTTTTTCTTTATTCCAATTTTGCGCATGTGAACAAAAGCTTTGAAAATTTAGCTCTATGGGTTATTAGTGAAAAAATTAATCCATTACTTGGCGGCTCAAAACTCAATTTAACGTTTGCAAATGTAGTTGATGTTCAAATTAGGTGTGAGCATTTATTTAACCAAATCGCCTCATTGCTTTTGCAATATAGGATTTTTGTGGAAGAAGGCGAAATAACTCCGGATTTAATAGAAGAAACAAGAGACTCGCTGCAAATAAGGGACCTCCCTTCTCTTGTAAAAGATAAATATTATGACATTAATCCTAGTTCCACCGATGCAAAGCATATAATGTTTTTGCTATTCAGTGATCAAGCTGGCATTAGGTATGTCAACAAAGAGTTGAATGCGGATAGTTTCTTTAATCTTATAACCCAGAAAAATGTCCCCTTTGATACTTATGAAGGCCGTTCTAAACAAGAAATTGATTACCTTGTTGAGCACTCAATTCTGAAAATAGATGACGGAATTCTGAACTTCCAAGATTTTGAGACCTCTTTCATTTGGAAGTTTATATACGACAATCTTTTTATATCATCCTATTTAGTTGACGAAAATGTTATTAGAAAATTAGAACATTATTCGGATAAAAAAATCCTGAGGAAATATTCCAGACTTTTTTCTAGCGCTGAAGCGGATTATTTAGACTTCATATTGGATAATTCTAAATTTTCAAATGCTCTTGCTTTACGCAACCATTACGAGCATGGGCAAACAGCTCATTATACAGAAAAAGAACATGAAGAGAATTACATGATAGGATTAAGGATATTGCTAAACATACTCATAAAAATTTATAAAGATTTATTTGAGCAGAAACAAAGTATCAAAATTGATTGATTTTTATTAAGATCGATAGTCTGAACAATAATAATTGTGAAACTTATAAAAGCTATGCTAAATCTAAGGATTTTTCTAAAAATAAATGTTTTCTGACTATATATTAGCGAGAGGTTCTAGAATTCTTGAGGTCAGTGACCTTTGAAGGTAAGACGACTTATCTTCCGTGTGGTAGTTGGGTTCCTATAGCGCACTATAAACTGTTAGTGAAACCCCTCGGTTCGGAGAGAAGAGCAAGATCCCCGTCTAGGCAAGAAAGGCTATAGAAGTCCTAAGCCTAGGTGAGGGTGCTTTTTATTTGCAATGATTCAGAAAAAACAAACTAAACCCTATTATTTGAATTATAAATATGCTAAAATTATGCTAAATGAGGTATACCCATGTTTGATTACGCCAAGAAGATAAAAGAATACAGAGAACGTAAATTTTTGACACAAGAGGAACTAGCCAAGTTGCTCGGGGTAAACTATGTGACTGTTTCTAGATGGGAGACGGGTTCGTTTGAACCAAACATGGCTATGAAAAGAAAACTTGTCGGTCTTTTTAAAGAAGCTGGCATGAAGATTGATGAATAGAAAAGGCGATTAACAATGAATAAGAATATCGATTTACTTTGGGATGATAATCCGGTTGATATCACTAGTGAGGCTAACTTCATTTGGTCTATAGCAAATAAACTTCGTGGTTCTTACATGCCTGATAAATATGGCGATGTCATTATTCCGATGACAATCCTCCGAAGGTTTGAATGCGTTCTTTCAAAAACCAAGAAAGCCGTGGTGGAGAAATTCGAATCCGACCCGACAGTAGCGCCAAAGGTCCTTCAAAAAATAAGCGGCTATCAGTTTTACAACGTCAGCCATTTCGACTTGGCGGAGCTTTGCAACGACGACGACGCCAATCTGGCCGACGACTTCAAATCGTATAAGAACAACTTCTCGTCCAACATTCAAGAAATATTGAATGAGCTCCAGCTAGACACTCACATCAAAAAGATGAACGAGGACGGGTGCCTGCTTTCAGTCATTAAGGCGTTTTCTGAACTAGACCTAAGCGTAGAGAAATTCGACAGCATCAAGATGGGATACATATTCGAGAATCTCATCGGCAGGTTCTACCAAAACGTCGATGCCGGACAATATTACACGGGCAGAGACATCATCAAAACCATGGTCTCGATCTTAGTTTCAGAGGGATGCGATGACATCTTCGAGGAAAATAAAGTAATCACTGTATGCGACCAAGCTTGCGGCACTGGAGGAATGCTCTCCACGGCCTGGAGTTATTTGAAACACTATAACCCTTCCTGCGATGTCCGACTTTTTGGTCAGGAATTCATGGGCCAGACTTATGCCATCGGGCTTGCTGAAATGCTTATCAAAGGACAGGATGCGAACAATTTCAGGCATGCAGACACATTCAAGGAAGACTGCTTCAGGGATCAAAAGATGAGATTCGTCATCGAGAACCCTCCTTTCGGCACGCCGTGGTCTGGGGATGACGCCAAAGAGGGACAGGAAGTTGCCGTGAGAGCGGAATTCAATAAAGGTTTAGATGGAAGATGGGGCGCAGGATTGCCCGGAGGCGGCGATTCGCAAATGATCTTCCTCCAGTCCGCCATCGACAAGATGGATGAGGAAAACGGACGAGCTGCCATCATCGAAAACGGCTCTCCGTTATTTAAGGGCGATACTGGCTCCGGTGAGTCACAAATAAGAAGGTGGATTCTCGAAAACGACCTGTTGGAAGCAATCATCGCTTTGCCCACCGATCTTTTCTACAACACCGGCATAGCCACATACATTTGGATTCTTTCCAAAAACAAGAGAGCAGAGCGGAAGGGCAAAGTGCAGCTCATCGATGCTTCGAACATCTACCACAAGCTGAGGAAGGCGGTCGGAAACAAGAAGAACGAGCTTAGCCCAGAAGACCGAGTCAAAATCACAAAGCTTTACACCGATTTCGAGGAGAACGATCTTTGCAAAATCTTCAACAACGAGGATTTCCTATACAGGGAATATTCCGTTTACCAGCCTCTGCAGAAATCATATGAAATCATCGAGGAGAGAATCGATGAGATGATCCAAAGCGGTGCCCTTTCCAGCATCTACGACGAGAACAAGGTTTTCGAGCTTGAGAATTCGGAAAAGGAACTTTCTGACAAAGAGCAAAAAGTGCTTGAGAAAAACCTGAAGAACAAGGCCAAGTACGAAGAGCTTCTCAAGACACTAAGGGAAAATATAAGCGATGTAAAATACGATTCGCCGAAAAAGTTCGAGCCGGTTATAGAGAAGGTTTTGTCGGGATTTGACCCGAAGTGGATTTCTAAGGTCGAAGACGGCCTTGGCAAGATGGATAAGTCCGCCGAGATCCAAAGGGATAGGAAAGGGAACATCATCTACGACAAAGACACCAAGGACATCGAGATAGTCAAATACACGGAAACGATAGACGATTACATGAAACGTGAGGTCCTGCCTTACGTTCCCGATGCAAAGGCATTCTTCGAAGAAAAGGCAGATGCGAAAAACCCTGTCATCAAAGTCGGGGCAGAGATACCTTTCACGAGGATTTTCTATAAGTACAAAGAACAGGAAAGCTCAGACAAACTGCTCGAAGATTTCATCAAGCTCGACGAGGAAATCGAAGAAAAAGTGGCGAGGTTGGTGAAAGAAAATGAGTAATCTTGTCAAAACAAACATCGAGTGGGTTGGATATACTCAATCTAACTGGAAAATTGGAAAAATCCTTCAGTTCTTTTATGAAGGAAAAAATAAAAACGTGGGGGTTAAAAATAAAAACCTTCTTTCTTTAAGTTATGGCAGTATTGTCGAAAAGGACATAAACACAAGTGAGGGGTTGCTTCCTGCATCCTTTTCAACTTACAACATAGTAGACCAGGGCGACATTATCATTCGACCTACGGATCTTCAGAATGATAAAGTCAGCTTAAGAACCGGTTTGGTTAAAGAAAAAGGAATCATCACATCCGCTTATATCGATTTGAAGCCATATGAAGGAGTGAATTCAAATTTCTTCCACAAAGTCCTTCATGCATATGATGTTTGCAAAGTCTTTTACAACATGGGAAGTGGCGTTCGACAAGGAATAGGATTTGCTGATATTGCTAATCTTGTCGTTTTCGTCCCCCCTCTTTCCGAGCAGAAGAGAATCGCCGACTTCCTCGACGGCAAGGGCGCCCAGATCGACGAGATAACGAAGGATCTGGAAGAAAAAATTGATAAGTTGGAAGATATCAAGCGATCTATTATTTTTGAATCGGTTACAAAAGGAATAGGCTGCACGAACGATCTCAAGGATAGTCATATACCTTGGATAGGTGTTGTGCCATCAAATTGGAAAATTAGAAGAGGAAAGTATTTTTTGCAAGAATTAAGCCGTAAATTCGACAAGGAAGATGAAGTCATTACTTGTTTTAGAGATGGGCAAGTAACTCTTCGCCGGAATCGTCGTGAAGAAGGCTTCACGGTTTCTGATAAAGAAATTGGATATCAAGGTATTTTGGCCGGCGATTTAGTTGTTCATGGAATGGATGGCTTCGCCGGAGCTATTGGAATATCGGATTCGAACGGCAAAGGTTCGCCTGTCCTAATAGTGATGGACACAAGTCAAAATAAGAAATATTTAGTTTATCAATTGCGAACATATGCAATGATGGAAGTTTTTGCTTCCTTATCTACGGGTATAAGAGTTAGATCATGCGATTTAAATTTTAGAAAATTAGGAGAATTACCCTATTTGCTCCCCCCTCTTTCCGAGCAGAAGAGAATCGCCGACTTCCTCGACGGCAAGTGCGCCCAGATCGACGAGATAACGAAGGCCACACGGCAGGAAATCGAGACACTGAAGCAGTATAAACAATCGCTCATTTACGAATATGTGACCGGCAAGAAGGAGGTGCCAAATGAACAAGATTGAATCAGAGATGGAATATGAAGACTTTATTCTGAATTACCTCCATGAGAAAAATGGATTCGCAATCAGAAAAAATTTTGATTATGACCGCAACCTTGCAATGGACAAAGAAGTTCTCTTGCGTTTTTTGGAGGATACCCAGCCGGAAAAGGTGGCGGCACTAAAGAAAATCTATAGGAATGCCTACGAGGAGACCATCATCAATTTTATTAACAACACGATTCTCGACAAGAACAACTCCCTGATTAACGTCCTTAAGAACGGAGTGGAGTTAAACGGGTATGACCTTAAGCTGATGTACAACCAAGTTGCGACCGATTTCAATCCTGATCTGACGGAGAAATATAATAAAAACATCCTTTCCGTTGCCAAAGAGGTTTGGATTAACGATACGCAAAGACTTGACTTGGTCATCTTTCTGAACGGCATTGCGATTATCACCGTGGAGCTGAAATCGAACTTCGCCGGCCAAAGCTACGAAGATGCTATCTATCAATACAGGAACGAACGGGATTCGAAAAACAGGATCTTCAAATTCAAACATGGTGCATTGGTCAATTTCGCAATGGATCTCAATGAAGCCTACATGTGCACGAAACTTGATGGACTGTCGAGTTATTTCTTGCCATTCAACATGGGCAACGGACAAGGCATCGACACTGGCAAAGGCAACCCGGTTTATCCAGACAAATACAGCGTTTACTACATGTGGGACGATATTTTCACCAAGGACACCTTGATAGAGCTCATTTCCAAATACATTTTCATCGAGAAGAAGGAGAAGAAAGACAAGGAAACCGGAACGACGAAAATCAAGGAGACCCTCATCTTTCCTAGGTTCCATCAGCTTGACTGCTTAAGGAAGGTCCTTGCTGATGTCAAGGAGAATAAGACCACACAAAACTATCTGATTCAGCATAGTGCCGGATCGGGCAAGACAAACACCATTGCATGGCTCGCGCATAGGCTTTCTTCTTTCCATGATTCCGATAACAAGCAGATCTTCGACAACATCGTCGTCGTGACCGACAGAGTGGTCGTGGACAGGCAGCTCCAAAGGGCGATCATAGGTATCGACCACAAATCGGGCAAGGTAGCAGTCATGGGCGACAATGCCACCTCTGACGATCTGAGGAGAGCCCTAGAGGGCAACACCAAGATCATCGCTACGACCATCCAAAAGTTCCCCTACATCTTGGATACGGTCAAAGGCCTGAAGAACAAGACTTTCGCCGTAATCATCGATGAGGCGCATTCATCGACCGCAGGCAAGGACATGGCCGCCGTCAACAAGGCACTCGGCTCCGATGTCGATTATGAAGACGACGCCTTCAACATGGACGCCGAGGACATCATCGTCGACGAACTTGCGAAATCGGGTAAGCGACCCAATGTTTCCGTATTCGCCTTCACGGCAACACCGAAAGCCACGACACTTCAGCTATTCGGGCGAGTCAACACTAAGGGACAAAGAGAGGCCTTTCATCTTTATTCGATGAAACAGGCCATCGAAGAGGGGTTCATTTTGGACGTCCTCCAAAGTTACACGATGTACGAGACCTTCTACAACATCAACAAGGAAATCGCTGACGATCCCAAATACAAGACGAATGCAGCCAAGAGAAAGATTGCCCGCTTCGTGTCACTTCATGAGACAAATATCTCCCAGCGAATAGAGATCATCATCGAGCATTTCAGAACGACCATAATGAATGAACTCGATGGGCAAGCCAAGGCGATGGTAGTGACCTCATCTAGGCCGGAAGCCGTGAGGTATTCGCAAGCCTTCAACAAATACATTAGGGAAAAGGGGTATGGCGACATCCATTCTCTGGTCGCGTTTTCGGGGAAGGTCACAAGCAAGCTTCTTGGCGAGGACGGCGATAAGGAATACACCGAAGCTTCTATAAACGGCTTCAGCGAAAAACAAACTGCAACCCATTTTGACGAAGGCGATTACCAGGTGCTGATCGTCGCAAACAAATATCAGACCGGGTTCGATCAGGACAAGCTTTGCGCGATGTACATCTTGAAGAAATTAAACGGGGTTAATGCGGTTCAGACCTTGTCAAGATTAAACAGGATCTGCCCTCCCTTCGACAAGAAGGTCTTCATCTTGGATTTCGTCAACTCCTATGACGACATCGAGAAGGCATTCAAGCCCTATTACACGGCCACCATCCTCACTAATTCCGTCAATCCACAATCCGTTTATGAATTAGAGACAAAGGTCGACTCCTTCTATTTAGCATCCCCGGATGATATTGCTAGTTTCAACGAGCATTTGTACAAGAACCCGATAACCAAGGACGACAGAACCAAACTCAACTACTATCTGGCCAAAGCGAAGAAGGTTTTCGGCGAAGTCTCCGACGAAAAGAAACAAAAAGAAATCTACCTTACCCTTAGGCATTTTGTCAGGTTCTACGAATTCCTGATTCAAGTATCTTGCTTCGAGGACGTGAACCTTCACAAGAAATACAATTTCATTTCCTATCTTGTTTCGTATCTTCAGGTACGACATAGCGGCGGTGGCTTTTCTTTGAAGGACAAGATAACCGCGACCAACTTCGTTCAGAAGAAAAAAGGAACCGTCAATAACCCCAAAATCCAAGCGAACCCCGTGGTGAAGTTACCGGCTGCGGATAGCTTCGTTTTGACCGAGGACAAGGAAAAGAAGCTGTCCGAGATCATCGCCGAGATTAACGCCAGAACCGGGAATAGCTTCAACAACGATGATGCCGTCAGGGCCATGCTTGATCTCAGAGACTCGATGAAGAAAGACGAAAGCCTACGTGCAAGCGCCAAAAACAACTCACTTAAGGACTTCGAATATCCCTTCTATGACAAAGCGGAGGATGCGTTGCTTGACGGATACAACCAACGGAAAGAACTCTGCAACGAGCTTCTCAAGGACAATCAGGCCCTAAGGGAAGTACTGGGCATTTTCCTCCCTGAGATCTACAAGAGTCTCAGGGAAGAGTATGACAAGAAGGACAAGTGATTATGGAAATAACAAACTCCTTTGAGATACTAATATCTTTGATCAAGGCCTGCCAAGACAAACCTGAAGAGCCAAATGTTAGAGGCCCGAACGGCTATGATTCAACGTTGGGTGGCGCGCATTATTTGCTTGGCCAATGCGTTAGAAACCTTTGGACGAGGGAAGGCCACAGGTGCGTTAGCAAAAAGGCACATGATTTGTGGGAAAGACTTGAGGTCGGTAAACCCATCTTCGATTACTGGTATCAAAAGCCCGTTTACTATAGAAACACCGAGCCTGTCCATGTCAAAGGATATGTAGGGGCTAAGAGCACCCCTGATTGGGAAGAGGATCTGAGGTTCACCAAGAAGGGAGACTATTTCAGATTCAGGCAGGTTTTCCACATCGAACACATCGTACCCATTGGTATCATACTCAAGGAGCTTCTTGAATTGGATATTTCCAAGGACAAGGACGAGGTTTACGGGGAACTGAATTCCATCCTCGACAAGATATATGTCTGTTACATGACAAAGGAAGAAGACCGATGCCTCAACAAGGTGGCGAAGAGCAATCGATCCGATGACTATAGCGAGGTCGTAAAAACAGATTATTTGAAGGCGGGAATCGAAATTTCCGAATGGGATAAGTAGACGATTCGAAAAGTATGAACTAAAAGAGGATACTTATCTGGTGAAAGCTCAAGGCGTAATCGACATACTTACCAACCCATCATTCTCTGATTACGTAAAGATAGGCTATGCGGATGATGTTCAGAAACGTTTGAAAGAACTCAACAAGAGCGAGTGCATTCCTTTTGCCTTCAGGCTCTACGCTTAATACAAAGTCCCAAGAAGACTCACGGACATGAAGCTCCACCAGATGATTGGCGAACTCAATCCGAACCCTAGGTCTATCGAGGAATTTCACAGAGAAACAAGAAAGCGTGAGTTCTACAACATGAGCCACGAAGATGCCTGTTCCATTTTGGAGACTATCACCGCAATCAATGGATTGCAGGACAACCTTCATAAGGTGAAGCTGATTGAAAAGGAAATGGAAGACGAGAAAGCAGCCGAGGAAAACAGGATTCTTGACACCAACAGACACCATTTCAAGAACATTCATTTCAAAAGCATCCTAACCAGACACGAGTATAAGTCCTCAACCAACAAAAAAAGCATGTTGTCCATCTTCGATATTACTTCTTGGGAAGAGGTGTCTAATAACTCCAAGCCATCGAAGAGGGAGATAGTTCAGGCGGCCTTGTCGGATTTGACGAAAAAGGAAGAGGATGGGACACTTTATCAATTGATTCATAGGCTAGAAAAGATAATTCTGAAAAAATAGGGGGAAATCCACATGAACTGGGAATATAAATATATCTACATAGATTCGAAGATATCAGACAAGAAAACGTCAAATCTTATAAATGAGGAGCTAAACAAGCTCGGCGACGAGGGGTGGGAGCTCGTGATTTTCACGACCATCCTCGTGGATGCCAGATACGCTTTCGTTTTCAAAAGGCCCAAAGGGTAAAATGTAAAACGTTGTCACTGTATTCCTCAATATCGTTTCTATTCGCTCTTATCGCAAATAAAGAGATCCTTATCGTTGTAAAAAATGTCTTGAGTTTCCGCCCTTACATCCTCTCTGGCGTAAGAATCGATAGCATTCTTATTCAGCTTCAGTTTTCCGTCTGTGATTAAAATAAACAGTCCCCTTCTTTCTAGAAGATAAACTGCTGATTCGCGGGAATATCCGCTTCTTTGCAAAAAAATGGAATCCACATTGCATGATCCGAATTCCACGAATTCATACCAATCATTTCCCTGTAAACTGTCTTCGCCATACTGTTTTTTATATTCAGTCGATAACTTTAAAAAGTAATTGGCTACACTAAACAACAGATCATTTTGTATTCTTTCGAGAAGCTCTGAGATGGCCAGATTCCTATGCAATGGGTTCGTACTATCAAAGGTTTCCTGGTTTCCGTTGCAAAAGATTTTTTTCTCTTCATGCTTTGCTCTATACTCCAATTCGTTTCTCACCATCAAGCTTAGGCCAGTGCCTGCCATCCATCGAAGAAGGAGTTGAGCATAATATCTCAGTTTGGTTCCATCTTCTCCGTATAGCTTCTTTTCATAATGATTCCATTGGAAAACTTTGGAAATTTGTTTCAAAAAATACAATGTCTCGTCATAGTTGAAATGTGGGTTACTACCTGAGTAATGCGGTTTCGGATAGGATAACTCTCCCAATGCAACGGCTTCAGATAAGGATTGTTCCTGATCTAAGGAAAAGCTTATATCTTCTGTTTTTTTAGCGTTTTCCCCAGAAAACTTCTCGCGAATTTGACGCTCTTCATCCTTCGTAAGTCCAATCTTTCTGAAACTTTTCAAAACAAGGCTGTTGTTGCCCCGACAAATGTCACTAAGCAAAATGGTGGACATTTTGCGATAGAAATCATATTTTTCGTCATTTATGTTACAGGATAGGTCTTCTGGATATAACGAAGCTTTCCCATTTCTCAATCTTTCAATTATGGTTCGAGCACATAGATGGTCCATTTTCTCAACCGAGAATTCCTCAGACTTTGGTTCAGTCATGACCAAACGCGCATAGTCCCTTTCTTCATCCTTCTTCGCTTTTCCATTGATCACGAAATAAACGTTGCCAGACAAAGAATAGCTGATCCTACCAACTCTTCCGATAAGATTACGGAATTCAATCGGAGTCATATTGCTTTTCCAATTTTTTCGGCTGGTGACAAATAAGTGATCGGCCGGAAGATTGACCCCTTCAATCAAAGTGCTTGTACAGAAAATCACATTCAGTTTTCTGCTTTTGAAGAGTCGCTCTAGGGTCATACGAATAGAAGAAGGAAGATAACCGACGTGAACAGCCACGCCCTTTCTAACAAAATCGGACAAACAATATTCGGGTCCTATATTTTCAACAATGGCTTTTGCGAAGGAATCCAGTTCAGGGTCGCTCTTGTCTTTAAGACTTTCGCAGAGCTTCGCGGCATACCGAATTGTTTTCTCTTTGGATGAACAATAAACTAGTGTCTGCTGAGGATTCTTATTATCGAAGCCGGCTACCTTTCGAATTAAGGAGATCAATCCATCAATCTCAACTGGTAGAGGAGATTCTTCTAAGAAGACTCCTCCGATATCATCGAATGGTTTTATAACTCTTTGGTTCAGATTAACAAGATAGTGAAGTTGGGATACAGGAGATTCCATTACATGTAAGGAATCCCGTTTGGAGTTTTCGTTATCCGTTTCGCTCAAAGACAAAAACAATTCAGGGTTAACAACATTGGGAGAAGCATAGATGATTCTTGCTTTTGGGTTTCTTTCGCGCAGGAGAGTAACACATTGATAATAGTATCCGCTTCGTCCCTGAAGGGAGGCAACTTTATGTGCCTCATCTATGAAAAGAAAATCGATATTAGTGTCAGACTTTTGAGTAAGAAGATAGATTAAACGTTCTGGTGTAAGAACAAAAACGAAGTGGTGTTGCTGCTCAAGATAGACAGAATTAACTGATGTGACAATGCGATAGTCTTTACTTTGGAGAAGATCCCTAAGTTTTTCTGTCATACTGGAAGAAACTTCGTTGATAAGGGCTCTGCTTGGAACCAAAATCACGAAATTTTCGTCTATGCCGGAGAGAATCCTTTCGCGGATATAAACCTGAATCAGGAAGGTCTTTCCCATGGAAGTTGGGCCAGAGTAGCTAAAATTGTCTTGGAACAGATGATCGTATACTTCTTTCTGGTCTTTACTAAATACACTCCCAGGGCAATTCGGAATAGCAAAATATTGAGAATTCAGAGCGTCATAGGTTCTCCGTAAGGGATCGTTGCTTTGATAATTCTTCGAAGAAATCTCCGCACCTGGGAAATTTCCTAGATTAGTTAGAATCTCGCTAATGGCCTGTCGAACGCCTCTTCTTTTGGGATAAAGACAAAAAAGCAAAGAAGCAAGCTCTTGGGCAAATTTGTGATGCTTCACGCTAGTGGGTAAATTCTTAGACAAGGACAACAGTGAGGCAAATTGGATGGCATCCGACACAGAGATTTCTTCGTGAGGACAAGGCTGCGAGAATAATTTGGCTCGGTAATTCTCAAGAAGCTCGTGATAAAGCTTCTTCAGGTATTCATTTTCCAAGATACCCTCAAGAAGTGATTCGATAATCGAAGTCTCTTTCGCACTAGGCATTTCAATTGCCTTTCATAAAATCATCACAAATACGGTCAAAATCCTTTTTCGAATCATTGAAAGGAACAAGATAAAGATAGACCGATGACCTTTCCAAATTATTTCTAATCAGAGTTCTCTTGATTTGGGGCAAGGCGTTCTCGATTTCAGCTTTTAACTCGTGCTCGAATTCAAGAATATTTGCTTCAGTCGTTGGCTGAGGAATTTTCTTGGAAGACTGATATCCGAGAAAAATGCCGTATCCAGTGTCTGGAAGAGGTCTTCCGGGCTCGGATGGAACCAAAACTTTTTTTAGTAATTCAACTTGGTCGGGAGAAAATTTCGAGTCTAAATCTATGTCATCAATCACGCGGACTCCCAAGTAGGGGTTTCTTTTTAATTGGCCCAGCTTATTAATAGCATCATCTATGGCTTGCGTTAATCCTCCAGAAAGACATGAACTTCCAAATACTAATTGGAAATAATCCTCTCCTTGCTCCGTTTTCCGGTTAAGCAAGTGAATGCCTGTAAAATCGTTTTGGCCATTCTTCTGAAGCTCATAGCCGCTCATTATTTTTGGAGCCTTTAGAACATGTTCAAGAAAAATATAGAGAAGAATATTTGCAACATCTGTCCCAGAATAGCTAGGGATTTTACGTATATTGCTGATGGCATCAAGGTTTACAGACTCGATGTCGTTTTCATTCTCATATCGATTGATTTTTGTTCTGGTAAAGACGTAATGCCCAATGTTTTTCTTCAGCAGATTCTCAAGATGATCCATGAGAAATAACTGATTCTGGATTGCTAGATGGTAGACTCTGAAATCGTTTGGCGAATAGATACCGTCAATCGGGGAGAGTCTGATTTCCTTAAAAACGTTGTCAAATGTTACGTCTTTTACGGTGGCAAGATTTGGGAAGACCGTGTTATGAGTAAGGCTACCAGGTCTTTCTATTGAATGGATGATTCTATCCGTTTCTTCAGCATCAAAAGACGGTTTCTGGTTTGCTCTTGCTACAACAAAGCAAAAGGTTTCTGTAAGATAATCCAATGGACTTATATCGTTTGTATCGATGACGTCTGTTTTCGTCCGATTCAGATCTTTAAAGACGATGTCCGTTGAACAGATTTCTACATCATCTTTTATCCAATTCAAAAGGAATTCTTTCAGGACATATGCTTTATTTCCGGGAATCCGAGAAAAAACAGCGTTTTCAATTCTCCTTTTACGCTCGTTATAATCCAATGACAAGAAGTATTGTTTGACTTCGTGAGAGAAGTCTCTTCCTTTGTTGTAAATATCCGAATAACCTGATGGAGAATATCGATTGTCAAAAGCGGGATTTTCAGGCTCAACCACTTTAAGGATTTCACATGCCGAGGCACCTGTAAGTACACCTTCACCCATGAATCTTTCAATAAGGAGATGAGCCAAATTTGCAAAGTAAAGTTTCATTTGGCTTTCTCCTGAACATATGAAACGAGATCGCCTACATCACAAGATAAGTAATGACATAGTCGCCCTAAGACGGACATGTTGACAGGGAGCCCCTTGCTCATCTTTGCAATCGTGGCGGACGTAATTCCGGTTGCCTTCATTAAATCCTTCTTCTTCATATTTCGGTCAAGAAGGATTTTCCAAAGCTTGTTGTAATTCCACATCTAAAAATATTATACCTCGAAATTTGTATAGATAAAGCTTTTCTTTACAAAAATAGATTCTTGTTGGCCTTGTTTTTTGTTGCCCAAAAACTGCCCAAGCTGCCCAAGGATTTGCCCAAGACTTTCTTTTTCTTATCCGTTTTAATGAAAGCGTACCTCGAAACAAAGAGGTGATCAGACACCGATATCGATTTAGCAAAACGATGTCTGACCGTATGTAGTTCCGTTTGCTGGAGCTGCCTTCACCCATCGGAGAATCCACTCTGAAAAAAAGGCATAACCAAGGGACTTTCTTTCGCTGTGGCCATTCTCCGAGGAAGGAGAACGGCTCATGGCCGACATATTAGTTGAAGTCACCGTCACTTCCCAACAAGACGGTTCCCTGATCCAGGTCAGCTTCCCGATGGATGAAGGGTTCTACAAAGCCATCATGACTTTGCCTGAGGAAGATAGGATTCCCTATTTCACCGACGAATTCACGGAATGGAATCATCTCCACAATCAGGAGAGCAGACATGACGGAGGCTCCCTTGATGCGGAAGACGAAGAACTCGAATTCATCCACGACATCCCAGACGAAGCACCAACACCGAAAGAGTATTGCCTTAAGAAGGAGCGAGACTTGCTTCTTGAAAAAGCAATATCCCACCTCAGCTGGAGACAGCGCTTCGTCATTCTTCAGATCTACTACTTCAACCACACTCACGAAGAAGTCGCGGACATGATGGGACTGGATCGGACAAGCGTGACAAAGCTCCATCTCAGGGCTTTAGCAAAGCTAAAAGAAGAGCTCGAAGGAAAAATCTAAAAATAATTTTCTGAAAAATGTCACATTTTCCGATTCTCGTGACCTTTTAAGTGAGGGGAGCTTCAGCAAATCGACACTCACAGGGTGAGACGTAGAGGTCTAACTAATCTCTAGTAACTAACCCATAGAACGTAAAGTTCAAAAGAATCACTGAAGCTCTTCTCCTTAAGTTTCTATAAAACAAAAGGAGGTAACAAAAAACAAATGTCTATCAGCAATCGAAAACCATTGAGCGTGGGAGAAAGTCATGAAGGTTTCTTCCGTTGCCGTGATGGAGAGTTCTGCGACAAGCTAGTCGATCTCTACAACAGGATGGACTGCAATGCTTCGGAATTCTATCTGACTCTGATTCGAGAAGGATATAAGTCTCTGGCTCCTATGTACTTACACAAGGATCTGCCTGTGGGTGAATCCGTAAAAAGGGTTCTAGGGGAAAAGCAGGACGAGAAGGTCCAGGAGCTCATCAACCTGCTTCTGGAGAAGAGCGAGGCCGAGACCAAGGCCATCGACGACC
>Ga0256406_1004023_pt1 | contig 17406 bp, 18 predicted proteins | sample RumenRJG_03DNA_FD_185986 | JGI IMG/M metagenome (GOLD analysis project Ga0256406, IMG submission 185986) | Bovine rumen microbial communities from Lethbridge, Alberta, Canada - RJG_03 | ecosystem: Host-associated > Mammals > Digestive system > Stomach > Rumen | place: Canada: Alberta | collected...
GTTTCCACCAGAGTGCGGCGGTATCAAAGTCCACAGTGACCGGTGTGCCTCCGAATGGTCGGCTCCTCATCGAGCGTGACCAGCGCGTAAGTACGTGGATGCGAGATAAAATCCTGAATCAGCGACCATTGACGGCGTGAGACACCGATTCGTTCATCAGGACGAACCATCAGGACCGGCGCCGCGGGACGCAGCTCTTCCAATCGTGCACGTGCTACAGCATGGCATTCCTCGTCATCCAGCCATATCAACGGTGATGGGTCATTCTGCCGCCGCTCGAACCGCAGACGAGAACAAATTTGTTCAAATTTGCCGGTCAGCCGCCCTTCTCCCGTCACTGGGTCATACCACTGGATGGTGTGCTCGAGCGTGTAATCCCAGCCCAACACGGGGTCAAGAATCCGATCGCAATACGGTTGCCAAGTGGTCAACCAATTCACTTCCGCCACGCCATCGACGGCGAGCGCATGGATTGCGTTTGCCAATTCGCGCGACCAGTGGATGCGAAAATGGCCTACAGGTACGTTCACTATGCGGTTGCCCGTCAGCTGGAATGCACGCTCCTCGCTGTACAGGATTGCTCGCGGGTCGTCGGGTTTCAGCCAGCCGGTATGACCGACACCGCCACGACGTTGAATCTTGTCATCAGGGAACGCGTTCAGTACACCATCGAAATCGGCGTAGATGACTGGACGATTCATGGTGGTTCCACTTCCCCCCCGTCTTAGTTCCATGCGTGTCGACATGATACAACATGAGTGGCTCCGAGCATAGGTTGCACTATCGCGACAGCAATACATATTGCAATTGAAATCAGCATACGTACGTTCCGTACGACGTGCACAGAGCATCATTGCGGGTGCATCTGTCTTGAGCTTCATTAGACCAAAGCAGATGCACCCGCGACCTGCTAGTTCTCCAACACCTTGAGAAGGCTTTCGGAATCGGAGACCGCACCGAAGACTCCGCCTTGCATGGTCACCATTTTCAAAGCGGCCTCATGGTTGCCTTTGTCGGTAGCTCCAGTGCAGTCACTGAGAATCAGGCATTCATATCCCCGATCGTTTGCTTCACGCATTGTGGTATGAACGCATACGTCTGTTGTGATACCCGTGAAAATCAGGTGAGTGATTCCCGCAACACGGAGAATGATGTCAAGATCCGTCGCATAGAACGAACCTTTGCCGGGTTTGTCGATGATGACTTCACCTGGCATTGGCGCAAGTTCAGGTATGATATCCCAGCCTTTCTCGCCCCGTACTAAGATTCGTCCAAGCGGGCCTTCGCTGCCGATTTCGGCGCCGATTTGCTTTGACCTCCATCTCTTGTTCGCGGGCAGATCGGAGAGATCAGGTCGGTGCCCTTCTCTCGTGAAGATAATCTTCATCCCGAGTTTTCGCGCCGCCGCGAGAACTCGCTTCGTTGGCTCAATGCCTGCACGGGTAAGTGAGATATCATATCCCATGGCATCCACGTAACCATTCGGTCCGCAGAAATCGGCTTGCCAGTCGATGAGCATGAGCGCGGTCTTAGACGGGTCTATTTCGCCGTCGAACGGCCAATTGTATGGGTTTGCTTGTACTTGTTGCAACATGGTTTTCCTTTCTAGCAATTACAGAATGTCTTGGAGAAATCTGTGCTTGTCGAGACCGCTCCGAATATTCCTCCGGACATCTCGATTTGACTGATTGTGTTTTTCTTGCTCTGCGGGTTAAGGCAGAAGGAAATGTCATGGAAGGCTACGCATTCCATGCCACGGTCATTTGCTTCCCTCATGGTCGAATGCACTGATGTCTCGAACCATGTACCACATAGGCCGATGAGCCGACGGTGACTCCTATTTAGCACGTCCTCAAGTGGACTTGAGTAGAACGCGTCAATCCCACAGGATTGAATATGGATGTCTGCATCCGTAAACCGCTCACCTGCAGAAAGCGCAAACTTGTCATTTGTCCGCCATGGGACGCCTGTTATTCGCGGATCGGAACAAGCCACTTCGACAACAAGGGCGCCTGCCTGTCGCACGGTATTTGCGAAGTCTCGCACCTGGTTTCTGCCATTTTGCGTGATTCGTCCAGAATCTTGGTTCGCAACCATCGCGCTGGTGACAACCAGTGCAAAGTCTCGCATGTCAAACAGCCCGTTCCACGGCCATCTATATGGCGTTGATTGCATTGTGGGCATTGATTTCCCTCCAATCAGCATCAGTCGCTTGTTGAAGGCAATGTGCCCACAACGCCTTTGACAAGACAGCTGAAATTGTTGACATCCTCATAAGTAGCGACTTCTCCAGCCTTCACCAGTTCAGTCCCGTCCTGGCAGTAAATCGGACCGGTGAAGACGCTCGCGCCTTTCTCGGAAAGTTTTTTCTGCTCTGTTTTGATGGCGGAACGAGTTCCACTGTCCACAGATGATCCGAATGATGCGAGTTCCAAAGGATTGTCACCGTTTGCGAATGTGCCAATCCAGTTGGCGTTGTACTTCGATCCCTTGAACTTACCCTGTTTGATTGTCGTAACGATGCTTTTCATCACAGGCGTCCAATTCCAGGCGGATCCTGTTAGCCATGACGAGCCGGCAAGTTCGGAAGCGTCATAGTGGTAGCCAACCACTTTCGCATTCTTGGCTTTAGCGGTTTGAATGACCGTTGTCTGACAATCCTGATGCTGACTGAACACATCAACCCCTTGAGCAGACAAAGCGTTTACCGCTTCCTTCTGCTTTACCGGATCACACCAGCTAGACGTGTTGACAAGATAGGTCTTCGCGTCAGGATTGGTCATAGCTGCGCCAAGCTGGAATGCATCGATGTTCGCAATGCTCTGGGCAATCGGGAATGCATATACGAAACCAAGCTTGTTGGTCTTCGTGGCTTTTCCTGCCGCCATACCTCCGAGAGCAACCGGCTCATATGCGGCACCCCAGTATGTTCCAAAATTGGCAGGGAACGTTCCATCCTGGTATCCACCTTGATGGAGGACGGTTACATCGGGATGTTTTTTCGCAAAAGCAAGGGCGTACTTGAAGTACCCGTAACTTGTGGCGAAGATGATTGTCGCTCCTTGATCGGCCATCTGTTGCATGGTATCGGTGACTGCGTTCGTTTCCGGGATTTGCTCGGCGGTGATGACCGATACGCCACTCATCTTCTTGAGGTTGGCAGCCGCATCTGCAACCGCCTCATTGTAGCCGGAATCGTGTGAAGACCCGGTCATAATGACACCGACTGTAGTCGATGAACCGCTTGTTGAACCACTTGGTGCAGGAGCGTTGCACCCGGATGCGAACAGACATCCGGCTGCAAGTATCGATGCAAGCACCAATTTCATTCGTTTTTTCATGATTGTTCCTCTCTGATTTATTGGACATGTTTTGGTTTGTGGTGTCACATCGACAACGAGTCTGCCAGGCCTTCCGGCTGTCTCGAGTTGGTACGCGATGCCAGAATCAATGCGACAAGTGTGATGATGTATGGCAAGGAATCAAGCAGATATTGGTTTACGGCAATCCCTTGCGCTTGAAGGACTGAGGCTGCGGATATCGACATTCCGAACAGGTAGGATCCCAATGCGGTCAGTGACACACGCCATCCGGAGAACGCCACAATAGCGACGACTATGAAACCATAGCCATTGGTCATGTCGGATGCCCAGTTTCCTACTTGTCCGATGGACAAGTACGCCCCGCCCACTCCTGACAGCAACCCACCGGCAAGGACTGCAGCGAATTGCACGAGCGACGATCGGTGACCTGACACATCGACAACTGCGCGCCTTTCGCCTGTACCGCGTATGATGAGGCCTGTCTTGGTCTTGTACAATAACCAGGCTGTGGCTGCTATTGCCACGTAACCGAAATATACAACGACATCATGCTGGAAAAAGATATTGCCAAAGAACGGGATTGAAGACAACCCCGGGATGTCTATCTGTCTGAGCTGATGTATCGCTTGCCCGTTATAAGAGTTACCGATTACAGATGTGATACCCAGCGACAGGAACCAGCAAATCAGACCAGTGGCGAGCTGATTGGCGCGTGCGAATACCACAGCCGAACCGAACACCGCAGCAACGAGCATGCCGGCAAAGGCGCCCGCAAGGAACCCGAACGCGTAGTTCCCCGTCGTTTTCGCAACGATGAATGCGGTTAAAGCTCCCGCAAGCATCGACCCTTCGACGCTGAGATTCGTGATTCCGGCACGTTCCGTGACAAGTTCTCCAAATGACGGAAGCAGAAGAACCGTGCCGACGGCGATACCGCCCGCAAGAATTATCTCAATCATGATGCCCTCCCCGTTTTCCGCGAAATGACGACGATTGCCAGACAAGTAACACCGAGCAATACGTAGGATGCATTCCCGTCCAGCCCGGCACGCAACTGCAACGGATTACTGCCGACAAGCACAGCGGCTGCGACAATCGAATACATGACGCCTTTCCATATACTGGTTCCTGCAATGAAAGCGGCAAGGAATGCGATGAAACCGAATGTCGTCGTCAGCCCAGGCCGAAGTTGGCCTTCCGCCCCGAGAACATTCAATGCGCCACCAAGACCTGCGAGCGCCCCACCGAGAAGCATTGCACTATGCGCATATCTCGATACGGACAACCCACCTCTGAATGCCGCCACGGGGTTGCTTCCAACTACGCGCGCAGCGAAGCCCCATTGGGATTTATTGAGTAGCGCCCATACCGCCATCGCTATCACAATGACAATAACGAAGGCGATTGGCAGGCCAGCTACCGTTGTAATTCGCAAGTCCGCTGCAATTGGCTTGGACTGCGGTTGGCCGGAACCGTCCGGATCCTTCCATGGAGAGTACAGAAGATACAGCATGATGTCCGCAGCGATGAAGTTTGCAAGCAATGTGCTCACTGTTTCTGGAGCATGGAACGCTGTCTTCAGTACGGCGCAGAGGTAACCCCATGCCCCTCCTGCAAGAGCGCCCGACAGGAGGACGATGATAATCCCGATGATTCCAACGCCCGCATCGCCCATCGATACCGCAACTCCTGTGCCTGCAACAGCACCGATTATCAATTGTCCTTCGCCGCCTACATTGACAAGACCGGATCGCGCCGGGACGATTACCGCAAGAGCAGCGCAGATCAACGGCACGGATCTGGTCATTGTTTGCGTCAAGAAGTTCGGATTGGCCAATACACCGTAGTAGAGTGCGGCGTAAAGCCCTTCCAGGCTTGTCCCCTGGGCCAATGCGAAGGCTACGAAGCATCCGAGTGCGATACAGATGGATATGAGCGGGATTACAACGGATGCGACAATACGAGTATGACGTTTTTTATCATTCAACGTGCTCACCTGCCCTTGATTCATGTTGCTCAGTTCCTTCCTCTGCCATAAGTCTTCCGATGCTCGAACGCGTCATCTCGTCGCCCGATAGACAGCCACGAATACGTCCGTTGCCGAGCACCATCACCCTGTCCGACATCTCCAGAATCTCGTCGATATCCTCACTGATCAGGACCACGGCGCATCCTCTCTCACGTACTGCAAGCAACGCCCGTCTGGTATCGGCAGTAGTTCCTACGTCGAGTCCGCGGGTCGGATATGACGCGATGATGCATTTTTCAGCCAATGCGATGGCAAATGACAATATGACACGTTGGATATTGCCCCCGGACAATTGCGAAAGAATGCGATTCGATGGCGGGATACGTAGCCCTACTTCAGCCGCATGCTTCTGGATGCGCTTCCCCGCACCTGAAACGTCATAACCTCGGGCGTGCGGATTGGTGGCATGCTCCCAAAGAGCGACGTGCGACGCGATATCCAGTCCGGGAACCACCATCTGCCGGATAGGGTCTGAGGGAATGCATGTTATCCCTTTCGATGCGAAACCGCCGGCATCAGCACCTGACTCGCCTTTGTCGGCAAGTACAATATCCCCACTCTCCGGCCTTGCATATCCGGACAGAACATCAGCAAGTTCCTCCTGCCCGTTTCCTGAGATTCCAGCGATACCAAGGACCTCTCCCGGATACACGCGAAGCGAGACATCGGCCAAGCCGATTGTTCCGTCAGGCCGTTGAACGTTGATTTTTGCAAGCTCCAAAATGGGCCTGGCCTGGTAATTGGCGCGGCTATCCCTGTGCTCGGACGAAACGGAATGCCCCACCATCGCTTCAATAAGGTCCTCGTCGCTGATTGATGAAACCGGGACATCGTCCATGACAACCTTGCCTTTTCTCAGGACGGTTACGTTATCTGCGATTTCCCGGACTTCCCGCATCTTGTGCGTGATGATGATAATTGCAGTTCCGGCTCGCTGAAGCCTACGGATGACCGCAAACAACGATTCGACTTCGTCGGGAGTAAGCACACTGGTCGGTTCGTCCAAAATCAGAATCTTTGCTCCTTGAAGGAGGACTTTGAGCAATTCGACACGTTGCCATTCGCCGATGGACAAGTCGTCCACTGTCGCCATGGGATCGACTTCCAACTTCCATCGCGCGGAAATCTCACTGATACGCGTAACAATCTGTTCCTTCTCGAGCAAGGCGGGCGTATCTGGCAAGAACAAAGCGATGTTCTCCCAAACCTTCAATGCCGGAATCAGGCGCATATCTTGGAACACCAAGCCAATACCGAGTTGTCTTGCAACAGACGGAGACGAGATATCCACTGCCCTACCATCCACTGATATCCTGCCCGAATCAGGGCGGTATACGCCATAGAGCATCTTCACCAAAGTGCTCTTTCCTGCCCCGTTTTCACCGAGCAGGGCATGAATCTCACCATGGTTGACATGAAAACTGACATCATCATTCGCGCGAATCGTCCCGAAGGAAATTGACAGCCCCTTGACGTCAAGCGCGGGTACACCTGAATTGCCCATGTCTAGTCCTCCTCCGTATCGGCATGGACATCATCAGATAGCACGTTCATCATCTGACGCAATGCGGAGCTCGCTCGCATCTCGACGACCTGCATCGACTTAATGATGTGCCGCTCGATCTTATCTTGGGCCTCGTCAAGGTTTCCAGCAATCACGCTTTCAAGGATGGACAGGTGGGTGTTGATGGTCCAATCAATTCTGTCTTCGGTGATGAAGTCGTACATGCGGACACTGCGAATCCTCAGATTCACGTTCTGAAGCACATCTCCCATAACTTGGTTGCCTGCAGCCCGAAGCAATGACTCATGAAAGTCCTCGTCTCTGACAACAAACCCGGGATCCGGGACGATGTGCTCGCCGCGCATCGCCTCCCATTTCGCTTTAATGTCCCGCAACGCGTCCACATCGTACGCGGATTTTGTGATACCGCGGAAGATACCATGCTTTTCCAACAGGATGCGCAGTTCATATAACTCGGCAATATCAGAAAAATCAGGTTGTGAAACGTAATATCCACTGTTGACTTTTCGTATAAGGCCGTCGTTTGCGAGTCTTGCCAACGCTTCCCTGATTGGTGTCCGGGACATCCCGATCTGTTTGCCGATACTCGCCTCAGCAAGCCGCGTATATGGGGAATAGTCGCCGGACATTATCTTCTGCCTCATGACGATATACGCTTTGTCCGCCAATGTATTCTGCTGTCTGATGTTGTCATCCATGATGTTCCTCGATTCAGTCTGTGTTACGCAGTTGCCAAAGGGGCTCGTGAAACAGAAGACTTATACTCACGCCATCCGGAATAGCTACTGATATCCTCAGATTCCTCAAACACCATTGCGTCTGCACTAAAGCCAACAACTGTATTGCCATTTAACAGGTCAACCGGACCAAGGGTCATCGGATGCGGGAGCGATTCAAGCAGATGAGTCATGGACTGTACCGGCATCCGCCACAGTTCTCCTTGAATCGACCGACCTACTCTGCCGGCAGCCTTGCGGACAATGGTTGGCTTCGCAGGATTCGTATCAAGTCGAACGAGCGAATACGACGGGGCGGTTACGACTTCACCTTCGAAACGTGCACCTAAATCGGTCAATTGTCGGTTCAGCGAAAGGCCTCGCATATGCTCTCCCACGACAAACAGGTCCGTGCCGATATTGTCCGGTACAGGTTCAGGATCAGTCGCAGAATAGTCGACAACGACATCGACTCTTTCGGCGAAATCGATGAGTGCGTAGTCGTGGAAAGCCTCACCCAGCAGTGTGATACCCACAAAGGAATCTACGCCAGCCGGCACCGCAACAGCTGAGAAATCGAGAAGATTGACGAAGTTTGTAAATCTTCCCAGATCGCTGTTCACAGAAACCGGATTTGCTTCGACTTGTGCGATGCTGGGATGACGGGTGGTTGTAGGAAGAACCAGGATATCCCCGCCACTCATGACTCGCCGTGCAGCAAGCTTCGCTCTCTTAAGTCGTTCCTGATCATTCACGAAGTCCGCGGCCGTAAGCTCACCCGCATCAAGCACAATTCTTCTTACTGTCTCGTCTTCACCGGCAGTCGGATTGAACTCCTTGGCATATCTATCCCCGATAGATGCGAAACGTTCAGCAACCAAAGCCCCGCCATAGAGCAACTTCGCTGCCTCAAGGAGCACATTGACATCGACATGACGTACCTGGTATCCCAATGACTCAAAGCGCCGGATTTCATTATCGAAAGCTGAACGCCAGCGTGGGTCAATGCCTTCGATATTCTTTGCGAGAGGCGCGAGAAGAACAGGGCTGGCAGATGCAGCGAGGGGAGCTGACGAAGAGAACGCGCGCGCATGTGAATCTTTCCCATCAGGACCTGCCATTACGGAAAGCGCACGCTGTCCCAAACTCAAATCCCGACAGAACACCGACACCACGTCGTATGACGGGCACGCCGGAGTCACTCCCGTGACCGGAATCATACCCACCGTCGGTTTTATGCCATAGATTCGGTTGAATGCCGCGGGGACCCTTCCCGAACCGGCGGTGTCAGTTCCGAGGGCGATATCAGCCACCCCCGATGCCACAGCCACTGATGACCCCGAGCTCGACCCTCCAGAAACCAAAGATGGATCGTCTACACATCCAACTGCGCCATACGGGCTTCGCGTGCCAACAAGCCCAGTGGCGAACTGATCCATGTTTGTTTTTCCGAGAATAATCGCACCAGCTTCACGAAGTCTTGACACACACGTTGCATCGTGTTGTGGAACATGAGCAGTCCATGGTGCCGCACAGGTCGTAGGCAATCCCTCGACATCGATATTGTCCTTTACAGCGACAGTCACACCTGCGAGGGGAAGATTCTCACCGCTTTCAAGCTTGTCGATAACATCAAAAGCCTGTCTGCGTATCGAGTCCGCATCAAGGATAGAGATCCACACATGCGGTGTCGGATTCGCAAGAAGAGCAATCGTCCGTTCAATGTGTTCTGTGATGTCCGTTGCCGTATTCAGAACGGTATACCGTTTTGTATTCATAAGCTGAATGTTATGAGGTCGATTGTTACTATCGCGTCACAACGCAGCGACAACGGTGTTTCCGAGGCAACATATTCGCAACTTCTCAACAGCACAGTAGAGCGAAAGCCATTCCCTCACGAACCCGAATACGCATGATGAAAGGAAACCCGCATGAATTCGACAGATATAATGACTTCCCTAGGAATCGTACTCATCCACGGCGCAGCAACAACACCTCGCATCTGGCGGCTAGTATCGACTCAACTGGCAAAGCGTCTACCAGGAGTGAATATTACGATACCGGAACGCAACTCATCGGGTGACCTTGATACTGAAATCGAAAACCTATGGAGCAAATGCTCCGGCCAAATTGCGGTAGGAGTAAGCGGAGGCGCGACGCTGGCATGGGAACTCTGTGCCCGCGGATGTCCACTTGCGGGAGCTGTAATCCATGAGCCCGCCGCCGGTTCACTGGTGCCAGGACTTCTGTCATATCCGGGATCAGCGTGGACAGGATGGCGCAATAAACACAACGAAACGGCGACAAGTAGCGAATGGCAGCAATGGTGCAGGAGTGCGGCGGAAGTATTCGGACACCGGTTATATGGGAATAGCTGGAAACCCGAGGAGCTTCCACGCAATTCGGAAGCGGTGCTACGCGACTATCTCATGTTTTCCCAATTCGAGCCAAGAAAACCGGTGCGCTCCAACACCACTTTGACCATAGGTGCTTTGTCGCCAAAACTCCGATATGATGTCTCCGCATGCTTCTTCGAACATTTTGGTGTTTCTTCAATCGTCATACCAGATGCAAGCCATTGTGTACAACTCGAGAACCCAGCGGGATTCGCGGAAACGATAGCCGAGGTATATAGAGCGGCAACAAATGCAAATAATGCCGGTACAACATCACATTTTCATCTTGAACTCACTGAACACCCACATTGTGAAGAGACCCGACGCTTCACGACGTCGTCACCATATGGAACGGGCACCCTTCGTTCTCGATGCGATGCATGAGTCCCACGATGACGGCGCACTGCTTTCCGTCGGAATCTTGTACGGCATCGACGCGGCAACATGGACACAACCACGTTCCTTTTCGGTGCCCTTCCCCTCGGCGACAAGCCATTCCTCTACTTTTCCCAGAACCCGGGTTTCTGCTTGATTACGACGCACTGATTTTCAATCTCGTTGTCATCGCGTTGCATGCGTCCGCTTTCGTGTTCGCGCGACCGTTCACCGCTTCGGTTTCTTTCGCTTCGTCGTCGGCATTGCAGTACGGCTCCAACCGTGCGCGCAGCTGATCACGCCGGGGGAACATGCTGATGATGCGGGAAGCCAGGTCGCTGGCAAAATCCTCTCCGAACACGGTTTCTATCCGTCGGATCCATGCTTCCACATACCGGGCCGAATCGTCACTATGCATATGATACAGTTCGGAATCAGGTTCCAACAGCATGACGTTCAGCCAACTCTTGCAACGTTCGGGATCCGCTTGAGCCACAAGGTCAAGCAGGTACATCCATGAGTGGTTGTCCGAACCACGGTAACAATATGATGCCGCCGCCTGCGTCAGCTGCTCTTCCCTCAGCAAGCGCTCATACGCGGGATTATTCCCACCATACGTGATTTCGAATGGATGCCGGTTTGCAAAATCGACGATGGCATCGCAATCTTCCTGCCACTGCTCCCCCGAAACCGAACGTAGCCGTTGAACGTACACAGCTTCAGGCAGCGTGCGAGCCATCAGAATATACATGCGGTACAGGCGTCGCAGACCGGCGCGATCGCTGAGATGCTCGTATGCCGCTTCAAGAACGGTAAACCAGCCGTGAGGCAGCTGCGTGATATCCGTAGGACGGATGAGCGGAACCAGCAACCGCATGTTGGCAACCGTTTCGCCACCATTGCCACCGTCACACGACTGTTGTTTAGCGTACGAACCGTTTGAACGAATCAACGAAACCAAGCGCGACTGTGCATCGGACATCCCCAGCCCGGATTCCAACACACGACGGACCGCATCCCAATCCTGTTCATCCAACACGTCCACGGCATCCCCACTCACGCCGCCGGGGAACTGACTGTGCCAGTACCAACGCACCGCCTTCGACGCGTCATCCGGAAGCGTGTCACCGGACGAACGCCGATCACGCTCACCCTGACGGTCCGCAATCGTAAGCAATACTGCACCGACATGCTTGCAATACGAATGCTTCTGACCATACGGGCAGGTGCATGCGGCGGATATCACCATTCCCCGGTGAATGCGTATATCCACATCATAGAATCCGAGCGTGCCCGCCACCCGGGCATGCCACAGATCACCGTCGTCGGCAGATTGCGCAACGCTAGTGACCATGCCGGCATCTCGGTATCCCCTCGACCGTTCGAGAATCCGCTCGTCGAACAGCGACGAAAAATCCTTCAATTGTCCGACTCTTCCCATATCGACCTCCCTCACGACGCCGACATTGCCGTATTGCCCACATTATAGCGAACGTATGGCCGTATCGGATACGCGATGGCACATCTCAGACTGGCATGCGGCACGGGGAAGAACAAGCTATTGCCGAACATTTCGAAAGATGCACGAACAAGCGCATCACGCAGGACTAGACCTGCCCGCCCTCACTGAACGACGGGCATGACCGGGTGGCGGAAGTCACGTGTACCGTACCGTGTATGCCGTGGCATACAGAACACGCAGAACAACTGGGACTTATGACCTCAGCTCTTGCACGTCTCGCCGCCGGGTACGCATTTGGCCTCTAACCCCCTATTACCTCAGATAGTGGTGGCATGAGGATTCGAAACCGCGACACGCCCGGCAGGACAATCCATCACACCCGATTTCGAACACACGTTTTGGCCTATAACCCTCCATGTCATCGAATGAGGCATATAGGAGCCAAAGAACGGAGCCTAAAGCACCACGTTGTTCCTATACGTCACGAAAAGTGCAGGAGGGCGATACAAAAACAGCCCCCGGTGACCCGGGGGCTGATGGAGCTCCTGCGGCTGGGCTTGAACCAGCGACCGTCCGATTAACAGACAGAATTCTCAGGGAATCTTTAGATTTCATGCTGTGGGAAGTTGAAATCGACGACGATTTCAGTTTCGAAGCAGCCGATTCTCAGTAACACACAACAACTAGACACGGTTATCCACATCAATTATCGAGATATCCAAGTTATCCACATTTTCAGAATACGAGCTTGCGGACTGTGTAGGAGAACTGCGATGTTGGGGATGTAGGTGAAATGGGCACCGTTCCCCCCAACAGATACTGCGAGGAGGAAACTTGAAGTATTGGAACGAGAATAGAAAGCAGTATTACACCCATGTCGAGCCACGGACAGACTGGCGCGAGCCTGTCGAGAAGTGGGTGGATTGGATGGACGTGGTTGGCAGGTCGAAGCAGACCCTGCGAACCAGGTATTATCAGCTTTCGCGATTTTCCCGTGTTGTAAACAAGAAAATCAACGATGTTAATGAGGACGACCTCATCCTAGTGCTTGCGCCCCTAGGCGCGGAAGCAAAACGCGGCATGCGTGCGGCAGTCAGGATGTTCTATTCATGGGCGATTGAAAGGAAACTCGCTACCGTGGATCCAACGGCGGGCATTCCCCCGATTGCCATGAGAAAGGCTCACGGCAAAGTCTGCCCAGAGGAAGCCATCGAGAAGGGTCTTGGATCAATCAACAAGGACGCGCGCATAGCGGTGATGCTCGGCGCGTTTTGTGGTCTTCGTCGAATCGAGATCGCTCGGATCAATCTGTCGAAGGATATCACCGACGACGAGAACGGCATGATGCTCAGAATCCATGGCAAAGGTAATAAGGAACGCGAACTCCCTGTTCCGGCGAAGCTTGCAGCGATTCTGAGGAAGCGTCCGAAGGGATGGCTGTTCCCGGGACGTTTCTCAGGCCATTGCAGCGTCGATTACATAGCGAAACTCATCAAGACCGCGACCGGATACCCTTCGCATACGCTGCGTCGCCGATTCGAGACCGTCGCGTATTACCGCAACGGCTGCAACGTGGTGTTGGTATCGAGAATGCTTGGCCATGCGAACGCCACGACAACGATGCGTTATATCGGCATCGTTTCCGATGAAATGCGCAACGCCGTCGAATCCGCCACCCAGACCGGCATGGGAATCACGCTCAAGGGCAATCCCGTCGTCGGTACACCGGACGTGAACTACACGCTCAAGCAGGTCGTCATCGGCTAAACCGCATGGCGTATCCTGCTCCACATTTACCTACAACAACAAATACATAACAAACGACACCCATTGCACCAGACGGGGATCCGCTGGCGGGCAAATCTCACCCGCCAGCGCCCTTCCCGTCCCAAAGAAAACGGAGGGCAACTACACCACGGAATACATATAACCGCATATCCGTGTTCCGGTACTTACGGGACTACAGAACCATGTAAGTACCGGAATGCACAACTACTGCAATGCATAACGATAAACAGATACATACCGCCGGAATACATATCCGTGTATTCCCGGTAATACCTAGATACAGGAGTAATAATGAAGGCACCGCGCAGAATCATCACGATGGCGAACATGAAGGGAGGCGTCGGCAAGACCACGTCAACCATCTGCACCGCAATGGCATTGCACAGGCTTGGCGAGAAGGTCGAGGTCAGGGACATCGACCCGCAGGGATCCGCGACGCTGTGGGCGGAGCACGCACGACAGGCAGGCACACCGTTGCCTTTTGAAGTCAAGGTCGCCAACAAATTCACTGTCGGTCAGCCTCCCGAGGATGAATCGACATGGGTAATCATCGACACTCCCCCGTCACAATCCGACCTGATTGGTGCCGCAGTGGATGCCTCGACGCTCGTCGTACTGGTATCCACGCCAGGATCCATGGACTTGGACCGTATGCGGGAGACTGCACGAGCAATCAACCGGCCAAGCAGCGTCCTGCTCACACAAATCAGGGGCAACACCGTCGCGCTGCGTGAGGCCGAGCAGTACCTCATCGACAACAATCTCGCACGCTTCGACACCATGATTCCGTTCAAGGAAGGGCTGCGCCGGGCAAGCGATACCGGACAATTCCCCTCGGCAACCGGCTATGGGATGGTCGCGAAGGAGATACTCGAAGCATTCGCCGAATAGCACGATAACGTCATCGTTCCATGGAGCTGACGCCCTGCAGAATAACTATTCATCCGCAGAAAACAACAGACACGACTCTACAGATATAAGACGATACAGCTGTACCTCTATCCGGCAACACACCGATACAGGAATACCGGATTACTTACAGATACATATATCCGCGAAGCCGCACAAGACAGGAGAAAACAACATGCACGTCAATAAGCCTTCAAGAACAAAGAACAGCACGGCAAAAAGACTGGCAAGCACATTGACTCTCGCAGAGGATGATGGCAAGGAACGTCTCATCCACGCCACGTTCAGCCTCGAACCGGACATCCATAGGCGGTTGAAGATGGAAAGCGCACGTAGCGGGGTGCCAATGAGCCGGATGCTGACCGAATGGATCAAAAAACACTGTCCGGAGGAAAAATAAGAAGATACGATGGGGCGGGTTCTAGTGAACGTCGCAACATCCTGGATTCGGAAGGAATCGAAACATGGTGTACGAGTTCGACAGGACCAAGCACGAGAAGCTACGGGACATGCAGGCGGCGAGACGCGCGAAGCACCCGGGCCTGATGCGCGGCGACATGAACTTCACCCAGGCCGCCCACGCGGCCGGCGTGTCCAAACGCGCCGGGAAGGCTTGGCACAACAGCAGGACACGTTCCACCGGCCGCAACGAGCGGCCGCTCTCGGACCGGTACCGTGGCGGCATGGACCCACCGGAACCCACCCGCGGCATCCGCCATCGGCGCCCCACCGACCCGCCCGCCGAAAACGGCAGTTACACACCCCCGGAGATGGGTTCCTAACCTCCGTATTCGGCGACACTATCAAGGGGTCGCCAAAGACGGAAGTAACAGATCCCTAAAAAGGATTCCGAACCTCCGTATTCGGCGACCCATGAACCACTTCGCCGAAGACGGCAGTTCCGGACACCAAAAATGGAATCCATACCTCCGCCTCCGGCGGCCCCGGCAGGACGCCCCGGATCAGGCACCGGCCGCGTACCAGGCGACGCCCTCGTAACGCCAGCCCACGCGCACCAGCATGCCGTTCTCCGCCTTGCTCAGCGTGTAATTATGAGCGCCCGACCTGGCATTCGGATTGTACTCACGGTACAGGGGCGCGCGCCCCGAATTCCCCGCCGAATACCAGCCCACACCCTCGCTCCTCCAGCCCAAGCGCACAAGATTGTCACGCTCCGCCGGGTTCATCGTGTAATGATGGTCGCCCGCGTTTGGATTGTACACGCGGTACACGGGCGTGCCGCTCTTCGCGGGCGCCGTCCAGCCGACGCCCGCGGACTTCCAACCGATCGCAGCAAGATGGTTCTTCTCCGCAGCGTTCCCCGTATAGAAATGCTCACCCGAATTCGGATTGTGCAGGCGGAACATCGCCACCGTCGGCGCAGGCTTGACACCGGTAACATGGCCGGCGAACATGCCACCACGGTCGGAGTCGTAGGAGTACGACGCCTTCGCGTCATACCCCTTCCACGTGACCACCCCGCGCTTCGCATCCAGCATGCCGCCCGTAGGGGACGTGGACGACGGCGCCACAAACGTGCCATCCGTCCAGCGCGGCGCCGGAAGACTCACCGAGCCACCGCATTCACCGTCAGCTTCACACTCGGACGCACATTCCGCGTCGTCGGCTTGGACGACGACGCAAGGTGAAGCTTCGACAACGGAGACACATCAGACATCCCACAGACACCGCCAGTTGAGTTTCATCAGAGTCGACAACGGGGACATATCAGACACCCGGGTATCACACAGATACAGCTCCTCGAGGTTCACCAGCTTCGACAACGGAGACACATCAGACACCTGAGTATGACACAGATTCAGACCCCTGAGGTTCACCAGCTTCGACAACGGAGACACATCAGACACCTGAGTATCATTCAGATGCAGACCCCTGAGGTTCACCAGCTTCGACAACGGGGACACATCAGACACCTGGGTACCACCCAAAAGCAGATACTTGAGGTTCGTCAGCTTCGACAACGGGGACACATCAGACACCCGGGTACCACACAGATCCAGATACGTAAGGTTCGTGAACACCTGCAGGCCCTGCACGCTCGATATACCGGCGGTAACCTCGCGTAACGATAACCAGCTGAGAGGAAAGGCAGTGGTGTCCTTCACGTCCTTGGATGTGAGCACCTCGCCCGTCCTGCCCTTGTCACCCTTCAATTGGGATGCGATGGCCTGCGCGAGGGCCTTGTCGGGGAAGCACTGCGCTATGGTCGACTTGTCCGGCACGCACTGCGACGCGCCATCGGGCGCCGACCCCGCGCTCTCAGCCGCGGAAGCCATCACGCCCCCCGGAAAACAACATGCCCACGGCGGCCAGCACGGCCACCACCTTCGATACACGTCCCATGACGGAAACCCTTCTTTCTCCCTCCGCCGGGGACACCCAAAGCCCCCACACGCCACACATGCTACCCCCATCCATCACCAACAAACAGCAACGGGGCGGGTTCTAGTGAATGTCGCAACACCTTGGATTCGGAAGGAATCGAAACATGGTGTACGAGTTCGACGGGACCAAGTACGGGAAGCTGCGGGACATGCAGGCGGCGAGACGCGCGAAGCACCCGGACCTGGTGCGCGGAGGCATGAACTTCACCCAGGCCGCCCACGCGGCCGGCGCGTCCAAACGCACCGGGAAGGCCTGGCGCAACGGCAGGACACGTTCCACCGGCCGCAACGAGCGGCCGCTCGTGGACTGGTGCCGTGGCGGCATGGACAAGTGTATTTTGTCAAGTTGATTTGTACGGTGGGGACTGCGGTGGTGATCCTGGACCAAGAAAAGGTTACACGGAGGACCGCATGTACAGCACAGAGCAGCGCAAGCTGGCAATCGAGACCTACATCAAGTTCGACCTGAGCGCGGCAG
>Ga0256406_1004024_pt1 | contig 17405 bp, 25 predicted proteins | sample RumenRJG_03DNA_FD_185986 | JGI IMG/M metagenome (GOLD analysis project Ga0256406, IMG submission 185986) | Bovine rumen microbial communities from Lethbridge, Alberta, Canada - RJG_03 | ecosystem: Host-associated > Mammals > Digestive system > Stomach > Rumen | place: Canada: Alberta | collected...
AAAAAAGAGAGGTCAAAGCCTCTCAAAAATGAACCCAACTGTTTAAAACCCGACTCGATAAAACATGGACATGATTCTATTTTCACGAGACAACCCTGAGAATTATCCCGACAAACTGAATTTTCTGTTGACACCCAATGAGGCGGCAGATATACTATGACGGTGTGGCTTTTTGCCACATCGTCATATTTTTTTCCACTATATTTTTGGCAAGGAGGTGAAATAGAATGCCAACATTTAACCAGCTCGTTAGAAAGGGACGCCAGGCTTCCACAAAGAAGTCCAAGGCACCCGCTCTGCAGGTAGGCTTCAACTCTCTCAAGAAGAAGCCCATCGACCAGTCCGCTCCCCAGAAGAGAGGCGTCTGCACCGCAGTGAAGACCGCCACCCCGAAGAAGCCGAACTCCGCGCTCAGAAAGATCGCCAGAGTCAGACTCTCCAACGGTATGGAGGTTACCTCTTACATTCCCGGAGAAGGCCACAACCTTCAGGAGCACTCTGTGGTCATGATCAGAGGCGGCCGTGTAAAGGATCTTCCTGGTACCAGATACCACATCATCCGCGGCACACTGGACACTGCAGGCGTTGCGAACCGCAAGAAGGCCCGCTCCAAGTACGGCGCGAAGAGACCGAAAGCTGCAAAGTAATACTTTCTAATTTGAAATGAGTGTTGGATTCTATTTTGTAAGGAGTTTCTGTACAGAACTTTGAGCGGAATGGATACAGCATGGACACAGACAATTAGTGAGTACCGATGAATTATCATGTGATAAGGAGGGAAGTATCATGCCGCGTAAAGGACATGTACAGAAAAGAGATGTATTAGCAGATCCCTTATACAACAGCAAGGTCGTCACAAAGCTCGTCAACAGCATCATGCTGGACGGCAAGAAGGGCGTCGCACAGAAGATTGTATACGGTGCATTTGCAAAGGTTGAGGAAAAGGCAGGCAAGCCCGCACTCGAGGTATTCGAGGGCGCAATGAACAACATCATGCCGGTTCTCGAGGTCAAGGCGAGACGTATCGGCGGTGCGACCTACCAGGTCCCGATCGAGGTCAGACCTGAGAGAAGACAGGCTCTGGCACTTCGCTGGCTGACCATGTTCTCCCGCAAGAGAGGCGAGAAGACCATGGAGGACAAGCTCGCAGGAGAGATCCTCGATGCCTACAACAACACAGGCGCATCTGTCAAGCGCAAGGAAGACATGCACAAGATGGCAGATGCAAACAGAGCATTCTCTCACTACCGTTTCTGATTGCTTCAGGAACGTGATACAAGATTGCTTGTTGGTTCCATTACTTAGGAGGAAATACCTGTGGCACAATCAGTAACGAGAGAATATCCCCTGGACAGAACCAGGAACATCGGTATTATGGCGCATATCGATGCAGGTAAGACCACGCTGACCGAGCGCATCCTGTATTATACCGGTGTAAACTACAAGATTGGTGAGACCCACGACGGCACCGCAACCATGGACTACATGGCACAGGAGCAGGAGAGAGGTATCACCATCACGTCCGCGGCAACCACCTGCCACTGGACGCTGGAGGACCACCACAAGAAGAAGGCCGGTGCTCTGGAGCATCGTATCAACATCATCGATACCCCCGGTCACGTCGACTTCACCGTCGAGGTCGAGCGTTCCCTGCGCGTTCTGGATGGTGCAGTAGGTGTGTTCTCCGCAAAGGGCGGCGTTGAGCCCCAGTCTGAGAACGTATGGCGCCAGGCTGACAAGTACAATGTCCCCCGTATGGCATTCGTCAACAAGATGGACGTGATCGGTGCCGATTACTATGGCTGCGTGGATCAGATCCGCGACAGACTCGGCAAGAACCCGATCATGATCAACATCCCGATCGGCAAGGAGGATTCCTACATCGGCCTGATCGACCTGTTCGAGATGGATGCGTACTATTATAAGAACGATGACGGCACGGACATTGAGATCAAGCCGGTTCCGGATGACCTCAAGGACGACGCGCAGATGTATCACGATCAGATGGTCGAGCAGATCTGCGAGCTGGACGATGCGCTTCTGGAGAAGTTCCTCGATGGCGGCGAGGAAGCTGTCACCATCGACGAGATGAAGGCAGCACTGCGCAAGGCAACCTGCGAGGGCAGAGCGGTCCCGGTTGTGTGCGGTTCCGCATACAAGAACAAGGGTGTCCAGAAGTGCCTGGATGCCGTCATTGAGTACATGCCCTCCCCTCTGGACATTCCTCCGGTACAGGGCACGGATCTCGACGGCAACCCGGAGACGAGAGAGTCGGATGACTCCGAGCCTTTCAGCGCGCTCGCATTCAAGATCATCTCCGATCCGTTCGTCGGAAAGCTTGCATTCATGAGAGTCTACTCCGGCACCTGCAAGGCGGGCTCCTACGTGCTCAACTCCACGAAGGACAAGAAGGAGAGAGTGGGACGTCTCCTTCAGATGCATGCCAACAAGAGAAAGGAGATCGATGAGGTCTTCTCCGGAGATATCGCAGCAGCCGTCGGTCTCAAGGACACCGGCACCGGCGATACCCTCTGCGACGAGCAGCATCCGATCATCCTCGAGTCCATGGAGTTCCCGGATCCCGTCATCGAGCTCGCCATCGAGCCCAAGACCAAGGCCGGCCAGGACAAGCTGACCGACGCTCTGCAGAAGCTGGCAGAAGAGGATCCTACGTTCAAGGCCCACACCGACACCGAGACCGGTCAGACCATCATCGCCGGCATGGGCGAGCTGCACCTGGACATCATCGTCGACAGACTCCTTCGCGAGTTCCATGTCGAGGCAAATGTCGGTGCTCCGCAGGTCGCTTACAAGGAGACCTTCACAAAGCCCGTCGATCAGGAGTACAAGTACGCAAAGCAGTCCGGCGGCCGCGGCCAGTACGGACACTGCAAAGTCAAGTTTGAGCCCATGGATCCCAACGGGGATACCGAGTACAAGTTTGACAACGAGGTCGTCGGCGGCAACATTCCGAAGGAGTACATCCAGCCCATCAGCGATGGTATTGAGGAGGCCATGAAGTCCGGCTCCCTCGGCGGATATCCGGTGACCGGCATTCACGCGACGGTCTACGATGGATCCTATCACGAGGTCGACTCCTCCGAGATGGCATTCCACATCGCAGGAAGCCTCTGCTTCAAGGCAGCTATGGAGAAGGCAGCTCCGACTCTGCTCGAGCCCATCATGAAGGTCGAGGTGACCATGCCCGAGGAGTACATGGGCGATGTCATCGGCGACATCAACTCCAGACGCGGCCGTGTGACCGGCATGGAGGACATTCCGTCCGGCAAGCAGGTCAACGCCTTCGTTCCTCTCGCTGAGATGTTCGGCTATGCAACGGATCTTCGTTCTATGACCCAGGGCCGCGGCAACTACTCGATGTTCTTCGAGAAGTACGAGCCCGTGCCGAAGAACGTGGCAGAGAAGGTTCTCGACGAGAGATCAAAAGAGACGGGAAAGCGCTGATTGGCCGGAAAGGCACAGAGCGCGTCTCCCTGTAAAGTTCCACAATAATGTGCCCGTTTGCTGCCCCTGGCGGGCGGCAAACTGCTTGATTTCAATAGTCCATTCAAGTATAATATTTGTCAGTGACTGACGACCGTGACTGGCGCATTAGCGTTTCACGATAATGTCAAGGCTGTGAAGCGGGGATGTTTCAGTCACTGGCAGATGTGTTCACATTAAAATTCCAAGGAGGAATTAAAACAATGGCGAAAAAGCATTTCGACAGAACAAAGCCGCATGTAAACATCGGCACAATCGGTCACGTCGATCATGGTAAGACTACTCTGACCGCTGCCATCACCGCAGTGCTGTCCGAGAGACTTGGTGTTGATCCGGCCGTTCCGTTCGATCAGATCGACAAGGCTCCTGAAGAGAAGGCCCGTGGTATAACCATTAACTCTGCTCACATCGAGTACGAGACTGCAAAGAGACACTATGCACACGTCGACTGCCCTGGCCACGCTGACTATGTCAAGAACATGATCACCGGCGCAGCACAGATGGATGGCGCTATCCTCGTTGTTGCTGCAACCGATGGTGTCATGGCTCAGACCCGTGAGCACGTCCTGCTTGCAAAGCAGGTCGGTGTTCCGAAGATCGTTGTCTTCCTGAACAAGTGCGATATGATGGACGATCCCGAGCTCATCGAGCTGACCGAGATGGACATCAGAGACCTGCTCAACGAGTATGGCTATCCGGGAGATGACACCCCGATCATCAAGGGCTCCGCTCTGAAGGCTCTCGAGAATCCGGGAGAGAAGAACCAGTGGACCGACGCCATCATGGAGCTCATGGATACGGTTGATAGCTACATTCCGGATCCGGTCCGTGACAACGACAAGCCGTTCCTTATGCCCATCGAGGATGTCTTCACCATCTCCGGCCGTGGCACGGTTGCAACCGGCCGTGTGGAGCGTGGTATGCTGAAGCTCAACGATCCCGTTGAGATCGTCGGCATTAAGGAGGACACTCTTACTTCCGTCGCTACCGGTATCGAGATGTTCCGCAAGACCCTCGACTATGCAGAGGCTGGTGACAACATCGGTGTTCTGCTTCGTGGTATCAACAGAACCGATATCGAGAGAGGCCAGGTTGTTGCAAAGCCCGGCACTGTGACCTGCCACAAGAAGTTCACCGCTCAGGTCTACGTTCTGACCAAGGATGAGGGTGGCCGTCACACTCCTTTCTTCAACAACTATCGTCCTCAGTTCTACTTCAGAACAACGGATGTTACCGGTGTCATCACTCTTCCTGAGGGAACTGAGATGTGCATGCCTGGTGATCACGTTGAGATGACCATCGAGCTGATCCACCCCATCGGAATGGAGGAGGGACTTACCTTCGCTATTCGTGAGGGCGGCAGAACTGTCGGATCCGGCCGTGTTGTTTCCATCCTCGACTAATCCACAGGTAAATCTCTGAATGACAGCGCCCCGCTGGCAGCAATGCCGGCGGGGCGTTTTTGCGCGCGTGAAACTTCGGATATCCCGGCTGAAGGCGGATGCGGAGCAAAGGAGCGGCTTATTTTAACAGACATTTTACGTTTGTATGTACGATGTGAATGAATATTCTGGTATTATAGAGAGGGAGGGGGATAGGAAAGCGGTCCCCTCTGGAAGCCCTGTGTGCACTCCGCAGGGAGAAGGGAGTACCATGAATCGCATTCTCTGCACTGGAACTGTCATCCTGATCCTTATCGCCGCCTTTCTCTTTGCCGTACTGTCGGCAAGGCCTGCTGCCCCTGGCCAGGATCTGTTTCTGCAGGAGGAGGTCAACCGCGGCACCTCTCTCCTCGAGGTCTCCACGCTGGACGCCGACTGGCACCTTGGCAGGTAAACGCTTCTCCTCCATCCACGCCCCTGTCCCCGGACAGGGGCGTTTTTCTGTCCGCACCGCCTGTCCGCGCGGCGGGGCGCGATCACAGAGGAGCTCAATTTTTCCGAACAGGCATGGCATTTCACCAGATCGTGATCATTTGCTTCTTCTGTTGTTCAATGCTATAATATCTAATTACGAGTAGCTTGATTGCAACTACCTTTCATCCCACAGCAGACGGAAGGGACGCACAGGGGGCATTTATGGAGGAAACCAGAAAAATTCTACATGTCACAATGTTCGGGGGTTTCTCCATGCGGTACGGAGACCAGGAGATCGTCCTTGGCCGCAACACGACCGCCAAATTCGTGCAGCTCCTCCAGCTCGTCTGGCTCTACGGAGACCGGGGCCTGTCAAAGCCGCAGATTGTGCGGGAGCTCTACGATGTCGATGACCTCTCCAATCCGAACAACAGCTTCAACAACCTGCTGTTCCAGCTGCGGCGCCAGACGGTCTCCGCAGGACTCCCGAAAGAGGACTACATCATCCGGCAGAACAAGCTCTACTATCCCGATCCCGCTATTCCCCTTGACATCGATACCCAGCGCTTTGAGCACCTGATCCAGGAGGCGGAGAAAGAGAAGGCGCCGGAGAAAAAGTATGATCTCTTCCGGCAGGCACTCCAGGTTTACCACGGCGAGCTCCTCCCGGAGTCCGCGACCCAGGCCTGGGTCGTCACCGAGAGCATCCGGATGCAGAAGCTCTTCGAGGAGGCCGTTCGGTATGCCGGCGCCTATGCGAAAAAGACAAAGGACTATGACGCCATGTTCCACATCTACGAGCATGCGGCACGGATCTATCCCGACGATGACTGGCAGGCAGATCAGATCGACGCGCTGATCTGTCAGGAGGAGTACCAGCAGGCCTACCAGCTCTATGATCAGACCGTCCGGCTCTACTCCGAGGAGATGGGACTGCCGCCGTCGGACCAGATGCTGGCGAACTACCGTAAGATGAGCCAGAAGCTCACGAACCAGGAGAGCCGCATCACCGAGATCCAGTCATCGCTCCAGGAGGACCCCGATACCGGCGCCTACTTCACGACGCTCCCCGGCTTTATCGACATCTACCGGGTGCTTGAGCGGAACATGCAGCGCCTCGGCTACTCTGTCTACCTGCTGCTCTGCACCCTGGCGGACTACGAGGGCAAGCCCTTCATGAACCGGGAAAAACTCGAGAGCCGTTCCAAGACGCTTCGGCAGTGTATCAGCAGCTCGCTGCGCCGCGGGGACATCTTCACCCGCTACAGCTCGAGCCAGTACCTGATCCTCCTCGTCGGGAGCGACAAGGAGGGCTGCAATGTGGTGGCAGGCCGCATCTCCAAAAAGCTGTACACCATCGAGGGCTCCAAGGCAAGCGTCCACTACAGCAACGTGTCCCTTGCTGATCTCTCGAAGATCCAGTGAGTCCGGGACACAGAGCAGCAGGCAATTGCAGGGGGGAATGAATCGAATCCATGACAGAGAGACTATATGGTCCCAACCTCCTCGCCATCGGTGTCGATGCAATCGGCAGCACCGACTACAGCGGGAGGATGTGGAACGCATACCAGACAGAACCAGAATACTTTTCCAATTCCATGGAACTCCTTCGCATGATGGAGGCGTTCTTTGACAGGATCAATTTTCCGCAGAGTGCCGTGCACTACCGCTCGTTCCAGAAGGAGCAGCGAAGGGGAGGTCCGGCGATAAGAGCGGAGGACAGGAAGCCCGTTATGAGTGAGATTGAAAAGAACAGAGGCGACAAGGGAACATTTATCGTGCAGGTCATGTACCGCCAGAATGCCACGTGGCAGGGACAGGTGATCTGGGCAGAGCAGAACAAGAAGGTCTACTTCCGAAGCGCCATGGAGCTCTTAAAGCTGATGGACAGCGCCCTGGAGAATGGGACGATCGAGCAGGGAGAGAAGATCTCCTTCCCCCTGCCGGAGGGCAAAAAGGAAGACAGGGACGAAACAGAACCGAAATGAGGAGACCCGGCGGACGACAGAACCTGTTGTCCGCCTTTTTCGGTTCAGCACAGGTTTTCATTTGGAAGCAGAGAGGAAGCGGCAGCATGCGCATCATTCTGGCATCCGGCTCCCCGAGAAGGCGGGAGCTGATTCAGCAGGCGGGAATTCCCGCGAAAATCTGCCCGGCGAGGGGGAAAGAGGTGAGCACCTGCAAGGATCCCAGGGACTATGCTGCCGATCTTGCGCGCCACAAGGCGGAAGAGGTGGCAGAGGGGGAGAGAGAAATCCCAGGGAACTATTGCGTCATCGGTGCGGACACGATTGTCGTCTCCAACAGGACAATCCTCGGAAAGCCGAGGGACCGGGAGGATGCCAGAACGATCCTGCGCTCCCTGCAGGGACACGGCCACGAGGTGATGACAGGCGTCTGCCTCTTGTACCGAAAAGGAGAAGAAGAGCGCGCGCTCTCCTTTACAGAGGTCAGCCAGGTCACGGTCTGCCCCATGACTGAGGAGGAGATTGGCCGCTACGTCTCGACCGGAGAGGCGGATGACAAGGCGGGCGCCTACGGAATCCAGGGAGCCTTTGGAATCTACATTGCGAAAATCGAGGGCGACTACTACAATATCGTTGGCCTTCCGATTGCAAGGCTGTATCACACCATGAGAGATGCAGGGCTCCTGCCGGAGTCCTGATGGGGGGAAATGAATCAGGAAACCAGAGAAAAAGAAAAGACAGCAGGCAGTAAAATCGAGACGAATCTCAGGAACCGGGATCTTTTGATCCGGTACATGGAGGAGCAGTCCGCACTCGGAAACTTCGAGAAGATCGACCTCAACAACCTAAGCTCCAAGCAGATCGAGTCCATTCTGGACGCCACGGACACCATCAACGAGTTCCGGAAGCTGATGATGTACTACTCCTGCTGCATGGATGAGGTGACGACAAAGTTCCAGGTCATGAACAAGGAGCTCTCCATCGTGCAGAATCGGAACCCCTTTGAGTCCATCAAGTCCAGGCTCAAGACCCCGGTCTCCATCGTGGAGAAGATGCAGCGAAAGGGCTTCCCCTTCACGATCGAGAGCATCGAGAAGAACTTAAACGACGTGGCGGGCGTGCGGGTCATCTGCTCGTTTATCGAGGACATCTACATGCTGCGGGACGCACTCCTGTCCCAGGATGACGTGCACCTTGTGCTGGAGAAGGACTACATCAAGAATCCAAAGCCCAACGGTTACCGGAGCCTGCACCTGATTATCGAGACCCCGATCTACCTGACGAGCGGCAAAAAACTCGTCCGGTGCGAGGTGCAGCTGCGAACGATTGCGATGGACTTCTGGGCGAGCCTCGATCACAAGATCAAGTACAAGCAGGACATCCCCAACGAGGAGTCGATTGAGGAGGAGATGAAGTACAGCGCGGAGATGATCAACCAGCTGGACCTTCGGATGCAGCAGATCCACAACAAGATCCGCAAGGCAAAGGACAAGCCCTACGCAAAGGAGAAAAACTGATCCGGTTTTCTCACGAAAACCGCCGGAGATGCAAAGATCCCTGCAGGCGCAAGGCCTGCAGGGATCTTTCTGACTCTTTACGTTTCCACAGCGGTCCACCTGCCGGCAGCGCCGCAGGGAAGGACCAGGCCGTTCGAGGTGACAGGAAGGCCGACCTCGGAGGCCTCCACCTTCCCCGGATGCACCGGATCAAGCGCCGTGTGCAGAAGATAGGAGAGGACCGCGGGCTGGAGCCCTGTCGTGTAGGAGTTCAGGAGCACAAACAGCGGGTGATCCGAGAGAAGCTTTGCGAGAAGCTGCAGGAGCGGATCAATCGCATCCTCCATCTTCCAGATCTCTCCCTTGGGTCCTCTTCCATAAGACGGCGGGTCCAGAATGATCGCGTCGTACCGGCTGCCCCGCCGGATCTCGCGCTCCACAAATTTCGTGCAGTCATCGACAAGCCAGCGGACCTTTCTGTCCGCAAGGCCGGAGAGCTGGGCGTTCTCCCTTGCCCAGGTGACCATGCCCTTCGAGGCATCCACATGGGTGACGGAGGCGCCAGCAGAGAGCGCGGCAAGGGTTGCACCTCCCGTGTAGGCAAAGAGGTTCAGCACCTTCACCTCTCTTCCTGAGGAGACCGCCTCCTGAATGATGCCGGAGAACCAGTCCCAGTTGACGGCCTGTTCCGGGAAAAGACCCGTGTGCTTGAAGGAGAACGGCTTTAACATGAACTTCCGGTCCCGGTAGGAGATCATCCACTCCTCGGGAAGATCGAAGAACTTCCACTCGCCGCCGCCCCTGGCACTCCGGTAGTAGTGGGCGTTGACATGCTGCCAGTCCTTTCCCCGCTCCGTGTTCCAGATCACCTGCGGGTCCGGCCGGATCAGCCGGTAACTCCCCCAGCGCTCGAGCTTTTCCCCATCCGAGGTGTCGAGTACCTCATAGTCCCTCCACTGATCCGCAATCCACATCTTTGCTTCCTCCTAACATCTTTATCTGCGTGCTACCATCTTAGCACACGCCGGGACGCCCTGCATTATTATGTAGAAATCCCGCACCTGCAGAGAATACAAAGCAGGAATCAGATTTTTGTGAAAATCAGAGAAATTTTTTTCGATTTCCCCTTGCAGAATTGAATCCCTTCGTTTACAATAATCGTCGCTGTGACATGATAGCTGTGAAGCGAGAGGTTGCCGCAGGGTGAGAACCCTCGGGTTACTCCGTGGAGCGAATGTCTGGGGCCGTTCTGTAATGACCTGACAGAAGTTATCCGGGCCCAACAATCTGACGACAAGTCACTGTACCAATGAATACCGCATCACGCGGAATTTACAGTCTGCCCCGAGCAGAAACGACGTGTGAAATGTCCTTTTTATTTTTCAGGAAGAGGGACACACACGGGAGTGTGTACAGTCACCGCTTGTCGTACTTCATTAAAAAGTGCGAATAAGGAGGCGACTTTTTTTATGGCAAATCAGGTTATGAGAATCACATTGAAGGCTTACGATCACGAGCTCATTGATGCTTCTGCAAAGAAGATCATCGACACCGTGAAGAAGAGCGGCTCTCAGGTCTCCGGACCGGTTCCGCTTCCCACCAAGAAGGAAGTGGTTACCATCCTCCGCGCTGTTCATAAGTATAAGGACAGCCGTGAGCAGTTCGAGCAGAGAACCCACAAGAGACTGATCGACGTCATCAACCCGACACAGAAGACGGTTGACAGCCTTCAGCATCTGGAGATGCCCGCCGGCGTTTATGTAAACGTCAGGATGCAGAACAAGTAATCTGCGGGCAATGAACAAGCTTGCAGCACGGTGTTCGCCGTGTTTGCACATAAACCTCTACTAGAATGACATCTTCCCGCTGCGGGGCACCTGTGAACCCCTGCAGCGGGTGACAGGATGGGACACGGAGGCAGCGGCCGCAGGTCAGGCCGGCAGTCAGCAGCAGACTGGAGCTTCCGGAGCACTCTGAATCACACACAGAAGTCCCCTCGGATGTCCGCTGTAGAAAAACGCAGCAGAACAGACGCTGCGGCATAACACGGTTTGGTTTATGCCGTGTTACAACACCGGAGAACCCGGTAGAAAAGAGGTAAGGTATGAAGAAAGAGATCCTTGCAACGAAGGTCGGTATGACACAGATCTTCCAGGAGGACGGCACTCTCGTCCCTGTCACCGTTCTGGAGGCAGAGCCCAATGTCGTCACCCAGATCAAGACCATCGAGAACGACGGCTATGAGGCAGTTCAGGTCGGCTTCGGCGATGCTGTTGATCGCGTCAAGTCAAAGGACAAGAGCGGCAGAGTTGAGGTCGCACACCGTCACGGCGTCAACAGGGCAGAGGCAGGCCAGTTCAAGAAGGCCGGCGTGTCCAGCAAGAAGTACTTAAGAGAGTTCCGCCTCGAGAACAGCGCTGACTACAAGGCCGGCGACGAGATCAAGGCAGACATCTTCGCTGAGGGCGACCGCATCGACGTCACCGCCATCAGCAAGGGCAAGGGATTCCTGAGTGCGATCCAGAAGGGTCAGCACAGAGGACCTATGGGCCACGGCTCCAAGTTCCACCGCCATCAGGGATCCAACGGCACAAGTTCCACCCCCAGCCGTGTCTTCAAGGGCAAGGGAATGCCCGGACACGCAGGCAGCGTTCAGGTAACTGTCAGGAACCTCACGGTTGTCAAGGTTGATCCGGAGAAGAACCTCATCCTGGTAAAGGGTGCTGTTCCCGGACCGAAGAAGGGCCTTGTCACCATCAAGGAGACCACCAAGGTCGACGCCTGACCGATATCTGAATGAAAGGAGGACCATTCAATGGCTAGCGTAACAGTTAAAAACATGGAAGGCGCCGAGGTCGGCACCATGGAGCTTTCCGATAAGCTTTTCGGCGTTGAGATCAACGCACACCTTGTCCATCAGGCCGTTGTGCAGCAGCTGGCAGACAACCGCCAGGGCACACAGAAGGCCAAGACCCGTTCCGAGGTTTCCCACTCCACGATCAAGCCCTGGAGACAGAAGGGAACCGGCCATGCAAGACAGGGTTCCACGAGAGCTCCTCAGTGGAGACACGGCGGCGTCGTGTTCGCACCCGTGCCGCGCGACTACTCCTTCAAGCTCAACAAGAAGGAGAAGAGAGCTGCTCTTGCATCCGCTCTCACGGATCGCCTGCAGCAGAACAAGCTGATCGTCGTCGATGAGCTGAAGTTCGAGAATCCCAAGACCAAGGAGTTCGCAAAGGTTCTTGGCAATCTCAACGTGACCGGCAAGGCATTCGTCGTCCTCGCAGACGGCAGTGCAGATGTGGTTCGCTGCGCAGCGAACATCCCCACCGTCAAGACCGCAGGCACGAATGAGCTCAATGTCTACGACATCATGAACGCACAGGCAGTCATCCTGACAAAGGACGCTGTCAACAAGATCCAGGAGGTGTACGCATAATGGCAGCGCTTGGTTACTATGACGTCATTTTGAAGCCCGTTGTCACCGAGAAGAGCATGAACGCGGCTCAGGAAAAGAAGTACACGTTCTACGTTCATCCGGAAGCAAACAAGATTCAGATCAGAGAGGCTGTCGAGAAGCTCTTCGACGGCGCAAAGGTGAAGAAGGTCAACACAGTGACCTGCCACCCCAAGAAGAAGAGAAGAGGCATGGTGGTCGGCGAGACTGCAAAGCAGAAGAAGGCCATTGTGTTCCTGACTGAGGATTCCAAGGACATCGATTTCTATCAGGGCCTTTGAGAATCATAAAGCCGGATCGACAGACAAAACTATGGTCCGGTGCGGTGCAAACAAAACAAGGAGTATGAATCATGGGAATTAAAAAGTATACCGCTTATACCCCGTCCAGACGGAACATGTCCGGTTCCGATTTCGCGGAGATCACCAAGACCACGCCCGAGAAGAGCCTGATCGTCTCCAAGAACCAGAAGGCCGGCAGAAACAACCAGGGCAAGATCACGGTTCGTCACAGAGGCGGCGGAAACAGAAAGAAGTACAGACAGATCGATTTCAGAAGACTCAAGGATGATGTCCCTGCAAAGGTCATCGGCATTGAGTACGATCCCAACAGAACTGCCAACATCGCCCTGATCGCCTATGCAGACGGCGAGAAGGCATACATCCTGGCACCTCAGGGCCTGACAGACGGCATGACCGTCATGAACGGACCCAAGGCCGAGGTGAGAGTCGGCAACTGCCTTCCTCTCTCCGAGATTCCCGTTGGTACCACGATCCACAACATCGAGCTGTATCCCGGAAAGGGCGGCCAGCTGGTCAGAACCGCCGGTGCAAGCGCACAGCTGATGGCAAAGGATGCGAAGTATGCAACGCTTCGTCTTCCCTCCGGTGAGATGAGACTGGTCCCGGTTGCCTGCAGAGCGACCATCGGAACTGTCGGCAACATCGATCACAACCTCGTCAATTACGGCAAGGCAGGCCGTGTCCGTCACATGGGCATCCGTCCTACCGTCCGTGGATCTGTCATGAACCCGAACGATCACCCGCATGGTGGTGGTGAAGGTAAGGCACCTGTCGGACGTCCCGGCCCTGTTACACCTTGGGGCAAGCCCGCTCTTGGTCACATCACCAGAAGACACAAGGCTTCTGACAAGCTGATCATCAGACGCAAGAACGGCAGAGGAATCAAATAAGGAGGTAAGTCATGGCTAGATCACTCAAGAAAGGCCCCTTCGCGGATGCGAGCCTTTTAAAGAAGGTAGATGCAGCAAACGCTGCAGGCGATAAGACCGTCATCAAGACCTGGTCCCGCCGTTCTACCATTTATCCTTCCTTCGTGGGTCACACCATTGCAGTCCACGACGGAAGAAAGCACGTCCCGGTTTACATCACAGAGGACATGGTCGGACACAAGCTCGGCGAGTTCGTCCTGACCAGAACGTTCCGCGGTCACAACGGGAACAACAAAGAGGCCTCCACGGGCAGGTAATCCGCCTTTTGGAACGTGCCGAAATGATTTGAAAGGAGTTCATCAATCCTATGGCTAAGGGACATAGAACACAGGTTAAGAGAGCCAGGAACGCGCAGAGGGATACCAGACCGCACGCAAAGCTCACAAATGCCAGAATTCCGGTTCAGAAGGCCTGCTTCGTGATGGATGCCATCAGAGGCAAGGACGTTGCAACAGCAATCGGTATTCTGGAGTACAATCCGAGATACGCTTCCAGCGTCATTCTCAAGTTACTGAAGTCTGCAATCGCGAATGCAGAGAACAATCTCGGCATGAGCGCTGACCACCTCTATATTGCAGAGTGCAGTGCTTCCAACGGACCCATCATGAAGAGGATCCAGCCCAGAGCACAGGGCAGAGCGTACAGAATTCTGAAGAGAATGAGCAACCTGTACATCACCCTCGATGAGAAGAAGGTTGAGGAAGCATAAGGCAGCGATTGAAAGGAGCCTATAATGGGACAGAAAGTTAATCCTCATGGCATGAGAGTCGGCGTCATCAAGGACTGGGATTCCAGATGGTATGCAGACGCAAACTTCTCTGACATGCTGGTTGAAGACTACAACATCCGGAAGTTCTTAAAGAAGAAGCTGGCACAGGCCGGCATCTCCAAGATCGAGATCGAGAGAGCTTCTGAGAGAGTGAAGATCACCGTTTACTCCGCAAAGCCCGGAGTTGTCATCGGCAAGGGCGGCGCTGAGATCGAGAACACCAAGAAGCAGCTGCAGAAGCTGACCGACAAGAAGATCGTTCTCGAGATCAAGGAGATCAAGCGTCCTGACAAGGATGCACAGCTCGTTGCAGAGAACATCGCACAGCAGCTCGAGAACCGTGTTGCGTTCAGACGTGCTATGAAGTCCGCCATGAACAGAACCATGAAGTCCGGTGCCCTTGGATTCAAGGCAAGCTGCGGCGGACGTCTCGGCGGTGCCGATATCGCCCGCACGGAGACCTGCTCTGACGGAACCATTCCGCTTCAGACACTCCGCGCAGACATCGACTATGGTTTCGCAGAAGCAAACACAACATACGGCAAGGTCGGCGTCAAGGTCTGGATCTACAAGGGAGACATCCTTCCCAAGAAGCACAATGACGCACCTGCAGCAGTCGAAGGGGGTGCACGCTAATGTTAATGCCGAAGAGAGTGAAATATAGAGAGCAGTTCCGCGGAAACAGACGCGGAAAGGCAACCCGTGGCAACACCGTCACCTACGGTGAGTACGGTCTCGTCGCCCTGGATCCCGCATGGGTCAAGGCAAATCAGATCGAGGCAGCCCGTGTCGCCCTGACTCGTTACATCAAGCGTGGCGGTCAGGTCTGGATCAAGATCTTCCCGGACAAGCCCATCACCAAGAAGCCTCTGGGTGTCAGAATGGGATCCGGAAAGGGCGCAGTCGAGTACTGGGTATCTGTTGTAAAGCCCGGCAGAGTTCTTTTTGAGATCTCCGGTGTACCTGAGGAGCAGGCCAAGGAGGCTCTTCGTCTTGCAGGAACCAAGCTTCCCATCCGGACGAAGATCGTTTCCAAGGCTGACCTGGAAGGCGGTGCAGAATGAAGTCAAGCGAGTACGTAAAGGATTTACAGACAAAGTCTGTTGAGGAGTTAAAAGAGGATCTCACTTCCGCAAAGAAGGAGCTCTTCAATCTGAGATTCCAGAATGCAACAAGCCAGCTGACCAACACGGCAGAGATCACGAAGGTTCGCAAGAACATTGCGAGAATCCAGACCGCGATCAACGCAAAGGCAGAGTAAATTCGGGAAACGCAGAAAGGAGCGCACCGTGGAAGAGAGAAATTTGAGAAAAGTCCGTATCGGTAAGGTCGTGAGCGACAAGATGGACAAGACTGTCGTCGTCTCCATCGAGAACCACGTCAAGCATCCGGTCATCGGCAAGATTGTGAAGAGAACTTACACGCTCAAGGCACACGATGAGAAGAACGAGTGCGGTGTGGGTGATACCGTAAAGGTGATGGAGACCAGACCTCTTTCCAAGACAAAGAGATGGAGAGTCGTTTCCATTGTTGAAAAAGCTAGATAATACTGGTATGATCTACAGGTTGCGGAACTGGGGCTGCCCGGTTCCGGCACCGTTTTGAAACCATCAGAAAGGAACAAGACATGATTCAGCAGGAAACCAGACTGAAGGTCGCTGATAACACCGGTGCCAGAGAGCTGCTCTGCATCAGGGTTTGCGGCGGATCTACAAGAAGATATGCCCGCATCGGCGATACCATCGTTGCAACCGTCAAGGATGCAGCACCTGGTGGTATGGTCAAGAAGGGTGACGTGGTGAAGGCTGTTGTCGTTCGCACGGTCCGCGAGACCAGAAGATCCGACGGATCCTATATCCGCTTCGATGAGAATGCAGCAGTAATTATTAAGGATGATTTAACTCCGACAGGAACCCGTATTTTCGGACCTGTAGCAAGAGAGCTTCGTGAGAAGCACTTCATGAAGATCCTTTCCCTTGCTCCGGAAGTATTGTAAGGAGGACGAGAAATGGCAACAGCGAAGATCAAAAAGGGCGATACCGTCAGAGTCATCGCCGGCAGAGAGCTTGGCAAAGAGGGCAAGGTCACATCCGTCGATGTCAAGAATCACAAGGTCCTGGTCGAGGGCATCAACAAGGTCAAGAAGCACGAGAAGCCGAACATGAACAATCAGAACGGCCAGATCGTCGAGAAGGAAGCTTTCCTGGACATCTCCAACGTCATGCTTGTCGCAGACGGCAAGGCAACAAGGGTCGGCTTCAGGGTTGAGGATGGCAAGAAGGTCCGTTTTGCCAAGGCAACCGGCAAGACCATTGACTGAGGAAGAAAGGAGGAAACGCTTTGAGCAGACTGAAAGATCAGTACAACAATGAGATCCGCGAGGCTCTCACCAAGAAGTTCGGCTACACCAATCCGATGCAGATCCCGAAGCTCGACAAGATCGTTGTCAACATGGCTGTCGGCGAGGCAAAGGAGAACGAGAAGGTTCTCGAGAGCGCAGCAAAGGATATGACCGAGATCACCGGCCAGAAGCCCGTCTACACGAAGGCAAAGAAGTCCATCGCAAACTTCAAGATCCGTGAGGGCATGCCGATCGGATGCAAGGTCACGCTTCGCGGCGACCGCATGTACGAGTTCCTTGACAGACTCGTCTCCCTGGCACTGCCCCGTGTCCGCGACTTCCGCGGCGTCAATCCGAACTCCTTCGACGGAAGAGGCAACTATGCCCTTGGCATCAAGGAGCAGCTGATTTTCCCTGAGATCGAGTACGACAAGGTCGACAAGGTCAGAGGCATGGACATCATCTTCACAACCACCGCCAACACCGATGAGGAGGCGCGCGAGCTGCTGAGACTGTTCGGTATGCCGTTTGCAAAGAACTAAAAGGAGATTGACATGGCAAAGACTTCTATGAAGATCAAACAGCAGATGAAGCCGAAGTTCTCCACGCGTGCCTACACGCGCTGCAGAATCTGCGGCCGCCCGCACTCCGTGCTGAAGAAGTACGGAATCTGCCGTATCTGCTTCCGTGAGCTCGCTTACAAGGGCGAGATCCCGGGTGTCAGAAAAGCATCCTGGTAAGTTTCAAATTTGGTAAAAACAGGCAGGAAACCCCAGATCGGTTT
>Ga0256406_1004026_pt1 | contig 17393 bp, 15 predicted proteins | sample RumenRJG_03DNA_FD_185986 | JGI IMG/M metagenome (GOLD analysis project Ga0256406, IMG submission 185986) | Bovine rumen microbial communities from Lethbridge, Alberta, Canada - RJG_03 | ecosystem: Host-associated > Mammals > Digestive system > Stomach > Rumen | place: Canada: Alberta | collected...
CTCATTTTCCCGGCATCAGGCTCTCCGGTCGTGGCCGCATCAGATACGAGCATAACAATGTGAGTCACTGCATGTCGGCCCTTGAGGCTTACGATCTGGCAGAGTACTGGTATGAGTCGGGGCGTTGCTCCGACATACTCATTCAGGACAACCACTTTGAGGACTGCAATGCAATGGGTGGAACAGCATTCCTGTCATTTGGTGTGTCAGGCTGGGGAAGTGATGCTCCTAAGATTCATGATCGTGTGGTGTTGCGCCGAAACATCTTTATCGGAGCACGGCAGAAGTATCTGGTGGAAGGCGTAAGGTCGTTTACGAATAAGGATGTTCCTGCCTCTGGCCACTGACAACACAAACGTGAGTACATACGTTTCCTTCACTGGATGCCGACGGTAAACCGCTCAATAACGACGGTTTGTCGTACAGGCTTATCGTTGATGACAAGCGCTGCATCAACTTCTTTGCCAATCACAAGACGATGGCTATTGTGAGCGTCTGCCGAATGAACAGAATGGTGAATGTGAGCAAGCACTACGTATACGACGTGTTCTCTCAAAGCGGAGTACAAGTTCGGGGTAATTACTGTAGGGGATATACCGGTCAGGAAAAAAGAGTGTGAAGGAGAAGTGGCAATGGACTATTCGGTCAATGCTTCTGCCACAGCCTTTTCTACATCCTCCATGTCCTGTGTAGGTTCAAAGCGGGCCAGCACCTTTCCGTGTCGGTCGACGAGGAATTTGGTGAAGTTCCATTTGATGTCCGGGCTTTCTTTATAGTTCTTGTCCCTTTTCTTGGCAAGTTTTCCCAACATCATGGCCTTTAGTCCTTTACCGAATCCCTTGAAGCCCGATTGGCTCTTGAGCCAGGTGTAGAGAGGTGCCTCACCCGTACCGTTGACTTCTATTTTGTCCATTTGCGGGAAGCTAATCGCGTATTTGCCCGTACAGAATGAGTGGATTTGTTCGGATGTGCCGGGAGCTTGCTCGTTGAATTGGTTGCATGGAAAATCGAGGACGACGAAGCCTTTGTCTTTGTATTTCTCGTAAATGCTTTCCAGTTGCTTATACTGTGGCGTGAAGCCACACTGCGTAGCTGTGTTTACAATGAGCATCACTTTACCGCTGTCCTGCCGCAGCGGATAGTCGTTGCCTTCATAGTCCTTCACTGTGAAACTATAGATGCTTGTTTGGGCACTGGCTGCTGAGAATGTCATGAGCAGGAAAAGGATCATGAGTTTTGAGAACATCTTCATATCTGTCTGTATTAATGATTAGGCTGCAAACATACTCATTTCCTTGCAGACAGGCAAGAAAACCATAGGGGAAAAGCTACTGTCAACAAAAAAAGGAACGTCTGCAACGCCCCTTTCTTTTGTGACTCCGCTGGGATTCAAACCCGGAACCTTCTGATCCGTAGTCAGATGCTCTATTCAGTTGAGCTACGGAGCCAAACCATAATTCATTCATCGCCTAAGAAAGTGACTCCGCTGGGATTCAAACCCGGAACCTTCTGATCCGTAGTCAGATGCTCTATTCAGTTGAGCTACGGAGCCTTTTTCTTAATGCGACTGCAAAGGTAAGGCTTTTTCTTTGAACTGCCAAATATTTTCAGCGTTTATTTTCGGCCTTTCCTCTTTCCTCCCTATACTTTTGTTCACAGCAGTGTGATGGGGCGGACTCGAAGCCCGACTATGCCTAGGCTCCTAGTCTGCTCGTCAGTAGTCTTTGAAACTTTTCTTAGAGCAGCTGTGCGTGTATGCTGGTTCAGCCGATAATCCATTTGCTGCCGGGGAGATACGAAATGATTTTGGTGGCAATGATGCAGCATATATAGCTGAGTACTGCTATGGTAGGTATGGCTAACCATACGGGCAGCAGCGGATTGGCTCTGTCGCCTCCCACGATGGCCCCTGCTATGGGAGCCAGGAAGAACATGTGCATGAGATACATTCCGAACGAGAGTCGGGCAATCTCCTTGATTATCTTCGGCGAGCTTGTCTGTCGGATGCAGGTGAAGAGAAGGAAGGCACCAAAAGTGGCGCACATCACGTTGGGCGTACAGAACTCCCATGCCCATTCAAGCATAGGTGTCTCGATGAGCTGTCCTGGGACGCCTTTCATCCAGAACGACCACGCTGTGAAAGAGGCCCCGAGGAGGAAGCAGACCGTTCCTACCTTGAGTCGTTTCGACCTCGACCAAGTGATGTGGTAATGGATATAGTGGGCCATTACGAGATAGCCAAGGTAGCCAGAGCAGTACCACAGAGCATGGAATGGGTTCCAAAAGCATTCACCCCACAGTTCTGTTGATACGTAGCGGTGGAGCCACGGCATGAATGTGGACAGGGCGAAGAATCCCAGGAAGAGCAGCTCGTCGCGTGAGCTGGCTTTCTCGAGCCACGGCGACACCACGGGCATGATGAGGTAAAGACTGATGAGAGGGTACATGAACCACAGGTGCCCGGCCATGGATGGGAAGTTGAAGGGCAAGCGCTTCAGATCGGCCAGAGACTGTTCCCACGACATGCCTCCCCAAAGCAGGGGCAGCAGACAGTAGAGCAGCGAGAATACCAGCATCGGTGGAATGATGCGCAGGAAGCGCCGCTTGTAGAAGGCACCCATGCTGACACCCTTGCGTAGGGGTACGAGCAGAAAGGCTGACACCACCATGAACAGGGGCACGCATGTGCGCGCTACGCCACCGTCGTAGAAGGCCACCCAAAAGCGGTTGGTCTCATTAGCCAACATTGACATGTTGCCTGCAAGGCCCGAATTGTCGGCACCGTAGAAGTTCTCACTTGCGTGTACCAGCATGACTAAAAGACAGGCTATCACGCGGATGTAGTCAATAAAGACCAAATGTTCTCGTTTCTCCATAGAATTACAATTATTCTGCAAAGGTAGCACAAAAGAGTGTCAATTAAGAATAATCGGACTGTTATTTGCTCGTCAGACAGTGCTCTTTCATTGAGATGACGCACAGCGGCAACCTCGGAGAGACAGAAGGTAATAGCATAAGCCACATGAGACGAAAGAGTTTGGAGCATCGAAGAGAGCTGTGTACACACACAAGGCCTCAGAGAGATTGAGATAGAGCACTCCTCCGGTCAGGCGAATAAAGCCAGGAGGAACTCATAGGTCTTCACTGGTTTTCATCTTCATTCACATAATCAAACGGCCGTTGTCCAATTGCCTGATGTCAGTTTGCCCAATTAGCTTGTGTAGTTGAGTTGACGAAAGAGGTCCCGGACGGGCATTGATGCTTAGTCCGGGACCTCAACGATTATGGCTTTGCGTGGTTCGTTACTTGTCGATGAGCTCCACGCTGCGTTTTACGAAAGCATTGAGTGCGGCACCTTTGAGCATGCCATTCTGAAGCAGGGCGAGGTCGATGAGCTGGTGTACTACCTTGTTGCCTTTAGCATAATCGGATAGCACTTGCGAGCGTTTGTCACGCTGCTCGTTGACAGCCTTCTCAGTTTGCTGCAGGTCGTCCTTTTCTTCCTTGGTAATCTCCTCGGGTTTCTTCTTGCTCTGACTCTGGTGGAGTGCGGCGAGACGAGCCTGCTGTCCTTTCAGCTCACTCACGATGGGTTTCAGGGCATCGGCTGTGGCTGCGTCGGTGTCGGCAAGCACCTTCTTCACCAGGTCGTGGTCGCTGTTGAGCACGAGGGTGTAGCTGTCGGGCATCTGTCCGTAGAAGCTCATGCCAGGCTGGAAGCGGCTCATGTCTTTCATACGGCGCATGTACTCGCTCTGTGTGATGACAGCCGGTTGTGCCGTCGCTCCGAGAGCCTGTACGTCGACGTTGATTTCTATCTTATCGAGTTTGGGCAGTTGAGAGCGGAACACCTGTGTAAGATTCTCACGCTCTTCGCCCTGAAGCTCTTCCTTCTTAGCGTCGTCCTTCACGATGAGACGGTCGACGATGTCGGCATCCACGCGTGCGAAGCGCGTCTTTTCCAGCTTCTCCTCCAACATGCTCACCATGGGCACGTCGAGCTCGCCGCTGAGCATGAGCACGCTGTAGCCCTTCTCCTGTGCGGCCTTGATATAGGTGTACTGGTCTTCCTTGTTTGTGGCGTAGAGATAGACGAGATTGCCATCCTTGTCGGTCTGGTCGTCCTTGATGAGTGTCTTGTACTCCTCCATGGTGTAGTACTTGCCCTCGGTGTCCTTCATCAGGGCGAAGTCTTTGGCACGGTCGTAGAAGTCGTTGTCTGAGAGCATTCCATAGTTGATGAATATCTTCAGGTCGTCCCATTTCTCTTCGAATTCCTTGCGGTTCTCCTTGAAGATGCTTTGCAGGCGGTCGGCCACCTTCTTGGTGATGTAAGTTGAAATCTTCTTCACATTGGCATCGCTCTGCAGATAGCTGCGGCTCACGTTAAGGGGAATGTCAGGCGAATCGATGACACCATGGAGCAGTGTGAGGAACTCCGGCACGATGCCTTCCACGTGGTCGGTGACGAACACCTGGTTGCAGTAGAGCTGAATCTTGTTGCGTTGCAGCTCAATGTTGTTCTTGATTCGTGGAAAATAGAGAATTCCCGTCAGATTGAAGGGGTAGTCCACGTTGAGGTGAATCCAGAAGAGCGGGTCGTCGTTCATGGGGAAGAGCGTGTGATAGAACTTCTTGTAGTCCTCGTCCTTCAGCGTGGATGGTGCTTTTGTCCACAGCGGCTCTACATTATTAATAATGTCGTCCTCGGCTGTCTCCACTTCTTTGCCGTCTTTCCATTCAGTCTTCTTGCCGAAAGCTATGGGCACGGGCAGGAACTTGCAGTATTTGTTGAGCAGTTCCCTGATGCGAATCTTGTCGAGGAACTCCTTGCAGTCATCGTCAATATAGAGGATGATGTCGCTGCCGCGGTCGGCTTTGTCGGCATCTTCAATGGTGAATTTAGGGCTTCCGTCGCAGCTCCATTTCACGGCTTTGCTACCTTCCTTGTAACTCTTCGTGACAATTTCGACCTTCTTGCTCACCATGAACGATGAGTAGAAGCCGAGTCCGAAGTGTCCAATAATCTGATTGGCATTCTCCTTATATTTGTTCATGAAGTCGGTGACACCCGAGAAAGCAATCTGGTTGATGTACTTGTCAATCTCGTCAGCTGTCATTCCGATACCGCGGTCGCTGATAGTCAGCGTGCCTTTGTCCTTGTCAAGGCTCACGTGCACAGTGAGGTCGCCCATCTCACCCTTGAAATCACCCTGAGCGGCGAGCGTCTTCAACTTCTGCGTGGCATCGACGGCATTGCTAACCATCTCGCGCAGGAATATCTCATGGTCTGAGTAGAGAAACTTTTTGATAACGGGGAAGATGTTCTCTGTAGTAATCCCGATTTTTCCTTCTTGCATACTTATCTTGTCGATTTATTGTTCTTTCTTTGATTGAATTGTTGCAAATAGTATGCCAATATTCTCGCGCCGGCAGTGTGTTGGCCGCAAGTAACCGTAGATGAGTGCTCTTGTTGATGTTGGAAGCCTATGATAACTCAAGTTTCGGAAGTAAATATCCCTTGGCAGGGGCGCCCTCTTCGACGTTTCATTAATGTGTTGCAGAAACCTTGTTATTATACTCGAAGTAGTTGAATAATTCAAATTCCGCAAGCGGTTATACTCTTTCAGAGTGGTAGTGTCTCACTGACAGACACCGATTTTTGTTGAGGCCGAAGAGCTCCAAATGGAGAGAGTGTGCAATGGAAAACTTTGATTTTTGATACGGAAAAAGGTGCGTTAAATAATGCTAACGCTAACCGAATCCTTTACAAATAAAAATCTCGAAATAGAGAAAATCTGAGCGCTTTGAGAGCCTTTTTTGAGTACTTTTCGCTCGAGATCGGACCTCGGGCGCCTCTTCGAAGTACCTCGAGGGCCTCGAGATAGGACTTTGAGCGGCTAAAAGTATATGTTTTACAAGGCCAAAATAGGGCTTTTTCAGGCCTTTTTAAGCGGTTTTAGGGGCTCCTGATAGGCATGTGAAAACATAAACGTCTAACATACAAACAGTTATAAACTCGCTCTATTTTGGCGTATTTTGGAGCAAAGTAAGTCTTGCTTCAAAATATGCCCGTATTTTGGCACTTTCGCGTTCGTTTTTATTTACAAACTTTCTTAAGACCTTTGATTTTTGATACGCTTTTTCGGGCCGAAGTCAATCAAGTGTGCAATGCGATTTCTGCAAACCGGTTTTCGTAAATATGTTCCTCTGCAGTCTGTGCTCTTATGGTAGACAGCATACTACACCAAGCAGTAAAAACAGTTTTGAATTAGGGTGTTTAATATGTTGTAACCAAAGGCAGGACAATAAATCTCCCACGAGTCTGTATTCAAGAACTCATTCAAAAGTGGTTACAACAAATTGAACACCCTACTTCCGAAACTTGAGTATGATAACTGTATGAGAAAAAATAAATTTCTATATTTGTGTCACAATTCACACTTCTCTTCGTAATAAGAATGGAGCGACAAACAAAAAAGGCATGACACCCGAGGAATTCCAACAAGAGACAGCCCTGCTGCAGCAGGACCTCGTCCGTATGGCCACCCGGCTTACGGGCAGTCAGACCGACGGCGCCGACGTGGTGCAGGACGTTCTTCTCCGCCTTTGGCTCATGCGCGACACCCTCCATAGCCCTCTGGCCCCTCTTGCTCGCGTGCTGGTGCACAATCAGGCCGTCGATGTGCTGCGCCGACGACATCCGACAAGCGATGTCAGTGTGCTTGCAGAGGCGTGCTCTGAGACCGACAGCCACGAGGAAGTAGAGCGCATGATGAAGGTGGTCAGTCAGTTGCCGCCTCTGCAGCAAACCATTCTTCGCCTTCGTCATCAGGAGGGCATGGAGATGAGTCGGCTCGCCCAGGTGCTCGGTATTTCCGAAGTGGCCGTGCGCAAAGCACTTAGCAGGGCCCGCCAGAAAGTAAAAGAACAATATTATAAGATGTATCGGCTATGATAGAAAAAGATTACATAACGACCTTGGTCGATAAGTTCTTCGAGGGAACGACGACGGTGGCTGAAGAGCGACTGCTCGTCGACTATTTCCGCGCGCACGAGGTGGAGCCCCCGCTTCAGCCTCTCAGGCAGATGTTCATCGACCTTGGAGCAGTCTCTGCCCCTGTTCCGCTTGCTGGCCGACAACCCTTGAGGCGGCGTCTGCACCTCTGGATGGCCGCGGCGAGTGTTGCGGCAGCCGTCATCCTCTCCTTTACCCTCATTATGCGTCGGCAAAACGAGTGCGTGGCCTATGTCTACGGTCAGCGCGTCACCGACCGCACTGAGGTGATGAAGGAAGTGAAAGCCACTATGGCCACTGTCGACGGGCCCACTGCCGACATACATAACGAGTTACAGCAGATTTTCCAATGAACCCAAATTCCACAACCTTATGAGACGTTTGCTTTTATTGCTCATGCTCTCCTTGCCGATGGTACTTCACGCACAGAGTGGACTCAGCATCAACCTGCTTTTTCAGGGTAAAGTGGTGCCACAGGAGAGGATGGTAGAAACCCGTGTGCGTGGACGCTCCATCAGTGCCTATGGACTGAGCTTCTACCGCAGTGTGCGGGCTGAGGTTAGCCGACAGGAACTCCTGCGTATCGAAGGGCTATACAAGAATGATACGAAAGAAGCTTTGGAGCAGGAGACGAAGAGGAAATCGGACTCTTGGTGCAATTCTCTCATTGCTCTTCCAGCCAAGGGGAGCGGAGGACGCTTCCTGAGTTTTCAGTACAAACGGAAGGGTAGCCAGTACAGTTTGACCGTTGTCTACTTAGAGGGAAATGCGGCTACCATTGCCGACTTGCGCTCCAGAATAAAGATGTGAGCAGAGACTGCTTTTATAGTGAAACTAAAAAACAAATTATGATATGAGAACAATTACATTACTATTGACACTGCTTGCCGTGACGGTTGCCAAAGCTAACAATGACAACGACACCGTGATAGTGACGAATGCAAAGAAGGTTACGATTGTAACGAACGATTCTCTGCAGAAGATAGAAATTCACGGCAAGGAAGGGGATGACCATTTCCACTACACGAACACCTTACAGCTCGTTGACACCAACTATGTGAGTTCCTCTGTAGTTGACCGCGACTTCGGTTTCGCTATCGGCCCAACTAAGAAGAACCGGTATCGATTTGAGGTGCAGATGCACTTCATGATAGGCTTCAATAGCGCCCTTTCAACACCTGAGCATATGGATGTGAAATCCTTCTCTTCGGCCGATATATTGTGGGAAATCGCTGAGCTCAACTATCGGCCCTGGTCGTCATCGACCGATCAGATTGCCTTTGGTGTCGGTCTGTCGTGGCGCAACTACCGCATGACCGGCAACTATCGTTTTGTGAAGTCCGCCGAGGGCGTCACTTCCGTTCAGCCTGTGCCCGAGGGTGCTGAGCCCAAGTTCTCTCGCGTAAAGACATTCGGCCTTTCATTTCCCATACTCTATAAGTTCAACCGCGTGAAGGGGGTCTCTTTCCAGTTTGGTCCCATCATCAACTGCATCAGCCATAGCTCCATGCTTACCCGTTATAAGCTGGACGGCAAGAAGATAAAGGAGTCGGAAACCGACCTTCACCACAATCCCGTGACCGTTGACCTGATAGCTATCCTCGGCAACCCCATTGTTGACATGTACGTGAAATGGAGTCCGTGCAACGCTTTCCAGTCGGATTTTGCACCGAAGTTCCATTCTCTCTCCTTCGGTTTCTATTTCTAAAAAGTCCAGCCGGAGGATGTCAGTTGCGGAAATGTGTACGTTTGCGCCAAATGCAGGACATCGACAATGAGCCTGACAGAAAAGCCGTAAAGCCTGACCACTGTCAGGCTTTTTTTCGTAACTTTGCATCCATATCACTGTCAATTTATGGGTTATCATATCATTGCCATCATTGTAGTGCTCATTTGGGGAGTAACCTTTGTCAACTCCAAGGTGCTGCTCAATCATGGACTCATGGCGCATGAGATTTTCACTTTGCGATTCCTGCTGGCCTACCTCTGCATCTGTGTCATCTCTCCCCGCAGGCTCTTTGCCCGCAGCTGGAGGGACGAAGGAATCATGGTGTTGTTGGGCATAACCGGCGGTTCGCTCTATTTCGTCACGGAAAACATGGCGGTGAAGGTGGGCTACTGTGACAACGTGTCCTTCATAGTCTGCACGGCTCCTCTGCTCACTACAATCCTTGCGCTGCTTTTCGTTCCCGGTGTGAAGGCGGCTCCAAGTCTGCTTCTGGGCTCACTGCTCGCCGTAGTGGGTGTGGGAACCATCGTCTTCAATGGCCATTTTGTGCTGAGGCTCAATCCTCTTGGCGATGCTCTGGCCTTTTCGGCTGCTCTCAGTTGGGCCTTCTACAGTCTGCTCATGCGCAAGGTGGGCAGCTACGACAGTGTTTTCGTCACACGAAAAGTCTTCTTCTATGGTCTTCTCACCGTTCTGCCAGTCTATCTTTTCCGGCCTTGGAACTTTCCCCTCAGTGGCTTTACCCATCCGGCCGTGTGGGGCAATCTGCTCTTTCTCGGCCTCGTGGCCAGCTTCTCGTGCTACGCCCTTTGGACTTTGGTCATCAAGAAGATAGGAGCTGTGAGGGTGAGCAACTACATCTATTTGAACCCTGTCAGCACCGTCATAGCCAGTGCGCTTGTCCTTGGTGAAAGCCTTACGTGGCTTTCCGGCATAGGCAGTGCGCTCATCCTTGCAGGCGTGTGGCTGGCTACAAGCAAGAAAGTACATGAATGACAGTCCCTTAAGGGTGTTCCATATTGTCACCCATTTCGACCTTGGTGGTGCCGAGCGTGTAGCCCTCAACATTGCGGAGTCGGTGTCGCCCGGTGTGGAGTGCCATCTCGTAGAAGTGGTGCGTGCTCATTCCGCCTACACGCCTCAGTTCATTAACGAGATGCGTGAGCATGGCATCTACTACCATCGGGCCTTCGTTCCGCAGTATAGTTTCCACTATCTCTTTGAGCGTTTAGCAGCCGTCACCTTCCCTCTCTGGTTTGTTTTTCTCTTTCTGCGCTACCGTCCCCGCGTGATTCACTGTCACACAGAGGTTCCTGATATGGCAGTCTATGCCTTTGCCTCGCTCTTTCCCTGGCTCATGCGCCGCTGTCGTCTTGTGCGTACGATTCATAACACACGTCTTTGGACAGGACTCACCAAGACCGGTCAGCGCATAGAGCGCTTCATGCAACAGCATCATGCCAACGTGGCTATTTCGCAGAGTGTGCGGCGAGCTTATGGCCGTCGGTATGGCTCTGAGCCCGAGATTATCTACAACGGGGTGAGGGCTGAGAAGCAAAAAGCTTACGAAGGACTTGTTGCAGGGAAAGTGAATATCCTCTTCGCAGGTAGATTGGAGCAACAGAAAGGCATAGATGTACTCGTACGTACGGTGAAGGTCCTTGAGAACGACGGTCGCTTCTTCTTTCACATTTTTGGCAGCGGTCGTTTGGAGACCTTTGTGCGCGAACGCCTTTCCGGATGCAAAAACTGTCGGGTGACAGGACCGCTCTTCGGTCTTTCCCACTATCTGGGCTCCTTCGATTTTCTCTTTATGCCTTCGCTGCACGAGGGGCTCAGCATGTTGTCCATGGAAGCTTCCATGAACGGACTGCCGGTGGTGGAGAGTGGTTGCGAAGGATTGGCTGAGACATTACCGCCAGGCTGGCCTCTCGAAAGCAAGGCTAATGCCCCGGAAGACTACGCCGAGTGTTTTGCCTTGCCGCAGGAAGAAAGAAGAGTTTTAGCCGAGAAAGCCCGAAACTTTGCCGAGGAACATTTCACTGTTGCAAGGATGGGACAATGCTATGAAGAACTCTACAAAAGATGCTTGGTCAACCTCAATAAAGACTAAGCGACAAATGCATTTGTCCAAGATAAAAGTAAGTTTGGACCCAGTCAGCCCGCTTCCTAGGAAATAAGTCTCAGGGTGGTTGACTCTAGGCGTTAAGCAACACTTTCTCTTGAGTAAGCCGTCTTAGATGCAAAGGTAGACAAGCGTGCAGGCAAAGACCGCTATGATAGGGTAGGGGCAGCTGTCTGTTGCGTAGATTCTCATTCGCTTTCCAAACCATCTCATGGCTAAGGAGGCGATGGTGAAGCCTAAGAGAGCACCGCAAAGGATGTCACCGGGGAAGTGGACCCCTAAGTAGATACGCGAGTAGCACATCATGACAGCGAACAAGCAAAGCGTGAAGCGGGTCAGGCGATTGCGGAAGATATGGCAAAGCACTGTGGTGATGCCCACGATATTTGTGGCATGACCGGAGACGAAACCGAAGTTACCGCCGTGGTAGTCGTTGACATAATGCAACAGATAGCAGATAGATGGGTCGTGCGAAGGGCGCAGACGTGCTGTGAGCGGCTTTATGACACTCGATGATACCTGATCGAGTACCGTGATGAGTATGGCGATGGACAGCAGCAACAGGAGCTTGTCCTTCCACGTCCCAGGGTGGAAATAGACTACAGAAGCTACGGCCGTGACGATAAGCGGAGTCCAGGCATTCATGTGAGAGTAGCCATACCAGAACTGGTCAGTCATGGCGGAGCCCTTGAAGTTGAGCATCAACATGGTCTGTTTGTCAGCTACTATCAGCATGTTGTGGATGACAGCCCAGTTGTTCCACGCCTCAAGCACCATGCTACAGCAAAGCATGATTAGGGCAAAAGCCATAAGGGCACTTATCCTTGCGTTGGCGATAGAGACACTCTGAGTCATCAATGTGTTGCCATTTGCCAGGATTTTCTTTGCGAATGTTTCTTTTGGTAAAGGTTCTGGTCTAAATTCCATATCGATTGCAAAGGTAGTAAAAGATATTGTGCTACAATTCTTTTTTCGCACATTTTTTTCGAAGAAATAATCATTTTATTGCCATTGTAACATTGATGTGTACGGAAGACATAGGGATGACATATAATTTTCATCCCTACGGACTAATTTCGGGAACAATAAATTGCTTGTTTGATGGATTTTGACTACATTTGCATTCGTAATAGCTTACTGACGTAAAAAGCTTACTGACGATGAAGTTAGTGATAATGACCAAGCCCACTTTTTTTGTGGAGGAAGACAAGATACTCGCCGCGCTCTTCGACGAGGGCCTGGAAAGCCTGCATCTCTATAAGCCCGGGTCGTCACCGCTCTATGTTGAGCGACTGCTCTCATTGTTGCCCGACGAATACTATAGTAAGATTACAGTTCACGAACATTATTATCTGAAGAACGAATATGGGCTTTCGGGCATCCATATTGATGATGTCTATGCACGGCCGCCCGAAGGCTACCGTGGCCGCGTGGGAAGGACCTGCCGCGATCTGAGCCTGCTGAAGGAGGCCAGGCGCAACGCCAGTTACGTATTCCTCGGCAATCTCTTCGACTCTATCGAGATAGAGGGTAAGAAGGCTGACTTCAATATGTCGGAACTTGAGGAGGCTTCCCGCCGGGGCCTCATCAACCGTCATGTCTATGCTATGGGCGGCATGACGGCCGACAATGTGCGAATGGCGCGGAACTTAGGCTTCGGCGGAGTGGTCGTCTGTGGAGACCTGTGGCGGCGGTTCGACATTCATACACAGACCGACTTCAAGGATATCATGGCTCACTTTGAACGACTGCGCAGGGCCGTGGACTGAAAGAAAGGAAATAACCACACAGTATAATTAACACACTAAAACAATGAGTGAAAAGAACTCGTTTCTCGTTTTCTCCGGCACAAACACGAGATATCTTGCCGAAAAGATTTGTGCCAGCCTTGGCTGCCCCCTTGGCAACCTTCTCGTCACGAAATTCTCAGACGGAGAGTTTGTAGTCTCTTACGAGGAGTCTATCCGCGGGCGTGATGTGTTCCTCGTTCAGAGCACCTTCCCCAATTCTGATAACCTCATGGAGCTGCTGCTCATGATTGATGCTGCCAAGCGTGCTTCCGCCCGGCATATCATCGCCGTGATGCCCTATTTCGGATGGGCACGTCAGGACCGCAAGGACAAGCCGCGTGTGAGCATTGGTGCCAAGCTTGTTGCCGACATGCTGAGTTGTGCCGGTATTGACCGACTGATAACGATGGATCTCCACGCCGACCAGATTCAGGGATTCTTCAATGTGCCTGTCGACCACCTCTATGCCTCTGGTGTGCTGCTCCCCTATGTACAGAGCCTGCGTCTGAAGGATTTGGTCATTGCTTCACCCGATGTAGGCGGCAGCAAGCGTGCCAGCACTTATGCTAAATACTTAGGTTGTCCGCTCGTGCTCTGCAACAAGACTCGCGCCAGGGCCAACGTCGTGGACAGCATTCAGATTATCGGCGACGTGAAGGGAAAGAATGTAGTGCTTGTCGACGATATGGTTGACACGGCCGGTACCATCACCAAGGCTGCCGACATTATGTTGCACGCCGGTGCCCTCAGTGTCAGGGCCGTAGCCTCCCACTGTGTTATGAGTGGTCCTGCCTCGGAGCGGGTGCAGAAATCAGCCCTTACGGAGATTGTGTTCACCGACTCTATTCCTTACACCAAGCGTTGTGACAAGGTGAAGCAGCTCTCCGTGGCCGACATGTTTGCTGAGACCATCCGCCGTGTGGTCAACAACGAGAGTATCTCTTCGCAGTACATCGTCTGATACGTCTATGCGCGCTTTCAATCGAAGACTTATCGTGGCCTTGCTGGTATCCCTCGGATTTCTTTCTGTGGGATGCGGGCGCGGCCGCGAGAAAGCTAAGGTGATGACAGCGCCCCGAAAGGAGGCGAGAACCGACTCCACACTGCTTCTTCCAGACTTCAAACTGTCGCTCATGGGCGGCAGTGAGGTCAGCGTGCGCGCAGAAGTGGCCCGCAATAAGCTTACCATCCTCGATTTTTGGGCGAGCTGGTGCGGCCCCTGCCGTGAGGAGATGCCCGGCATGGTGGCTCTCTTCAACAAGTATCATGGAAAAGGTCTTGGCATCATCGGCTTGTCACTCGACGAGGACGAAGGGGCATGGAAAGCAGCCGTCAACAACCTTCACATGAACTGGATACAGTCGAGCGACCTCAAGGGATGGGATAGTTATCCTGCCCAGCTCTTTGGCATAGAGTCGATACCCTATACTATTGTTGTGAGCCGTGAGGGCGAAATTCTTGAGACCGGTCTGCGGGGAGAGGCTTTGCAGGACTATGTGAAGGACTATTTCAACGAATAACTTATATTCTCTTTGGCCGATGTCACTCTGTCCGCTTTTGGGGCAGGGTGACGTTGACGTATTGGTAGCATGCCTGCGCCTCGCGTATGAGCTCTCTCCTGGGCTGTGACAACAATGTTTCGCTGAAGGTGTGGTCGGGGCGTGCAGCTACGGCATACTGACGGGGACGGCGGCGCGGCGTGAGTACTGTGAGCACGTTGGATTGCAGCATGCCTAAATCCTGATAGGTGGCCAGGAAGGCTCGTGGGTGGAAGTCTGGTGCGAAGACATCCCGACCGGCAAACCTTACGCGGGCTTTCAGACCGGCCAGGGACATCACAGTAGGCATGACGTCAATCTGCGAGCATACCTTATTATATATATAGGGTTTTATCAGCTTTGGTGCATAGACAAGGCAAGGGATGTGGTAGTCCTCCAAAGGCAGTGACGTACGTCCTGCACTGCTTGCACAGTGGTCGGCAATGATGATGAAAATCGTATTCTCGAACCAAGGACGGTGTGCAGCATTGGCAATGAATTTGCCAATGGCATAGTCGGTGTACTTAACGGCTGCCTCGCGCGACTGTGCCTTGCCTTCGTAGCTGATGCATCCGGCAGGGTAGGTGTAGGGGCGGTGGTTGCTTGTGGTCATGATATGGCCGAAGAATGGACGGCCGCTCTTTGAGTCAGCGTCGAAGGTAGTCAGGGCCTTGTTGAAGAGATCGCCGTCGCAGACTCCCCACACATTAGCGAAGGTGATGCTGTCCGATGGTATGTGGTCGCGATCGATGACCTCATAGCCGTTGTGGGAGAAAAAGTCCTTCATGTTGTCGAACGTGCTGTAGCCTCCATATAGGAACTGGGTGTGGTAGCCCATGCTGCTGAGCACATGGCCTACGGAGAGGTCGCCCATCTGGTTGCTGGTCTGTTTGATGATGCTCTCGCCGGCTGTCGGAGGAATGCAGAGCGAGAGGGCTTCGAGTCCACGTACTGTGCGGTTGCCACAGGCTATAAGCGAATCGAAAACAAGGCTCTTCGTCATGAGACGGTCCAGGTTTGGCGTGATGTGCTTTGTGTTGCCGTAGCGTGTGAGGAAGTCGGCACTGAGGCTTTCCACGGTGATGAGCACGATGTTTGGCCTGACCGACGGTAGGGCACTCGTTGCTCCAATCATCTTGTAACCGTCGGGACCAAGTCCGGACATGTGTTGGTAGAGAGCTGTACTCTCAGACTGAGGTATGAGATCGTAGAAATCTTTGTAGTCGAGTTTGTTATGCCGGAAGGCATAGATGAAGTCGTAGGCTCCGTTCTGTTCAAGTTGGACCACGTATTGATTCTTGCTGTCAAGACGGAAAGTGAGTGTGGCCAAGCCCCATGCACAGAGGCACAGCACTGCATAGATTCCTGTCTGCACCATAAGCAGACGAGGGTAATAGGGCTCGCGGCTGAAGAAGCGCTCTCTGCGCGACTGCCACATGATAATGCCTGCGGTGAGCAGCAGCACTGCAACAATGATGGGTGCGACGGAGTACGACTCCAAGATGTTGCCTATCACCTCATTGGTGTAGACGAGATAGTCGACAGCTATGAAATTGTATCTCACGCCAAACTCTTCCCAGAAGAAGTACTCACCGGCAGAAATGAATAGCAACAGGAAGACATAGAGTCCCCACGCAAAATATAGTGAGCATCGACGCCAGGCTTGACGAATGCGGGGCAGGAAATATCTGCAGGAGAAGCTAAGGAGCTTCCAGCCGAAGAAGGCCTGTGCTATTTCAGGTACCACACTGCCATACTGATGGAAAAGTGAGCCAGGCCAGAAGGAGTAAGCCAAAAGCATCGCCAACAGAACTTCGAGAGCCAATCCTCCGCGGCGTGAGTATTTCCAATCATTGAGGCCCAGATAAATGACCAGTAGCGGTAATGTGAGGAGTATCGCCATGCCGGCATCGGAAAAGATACCCACAATGAGTGACCGGATGATGCCCCAGAAGCCCAGCCCCTTGTCTGATGGCCCCGTACACATTAATATAATGCGAAGCACGAAGCCCACAACTATATAGAGCCTGAAGAAATTTCTTCCTATCAGATAGACAGGATTGCGCCGTCTGGCCTTTTTGTTCGTGTAGATTTCCATTGAGTAGAATGTTCTTTGACTACAAAAGTATGTAATATATAGTCAACGCAATGCATAGCGTATGTAATTTTTGTTAAAGATAGGCATATTGTGTGTTTCTTGTTTAGATATATATGAGAAGACATTTTGAATGGTGCAAAATTACATTCGTTCGCAATAAATCGGATGCAGAAGGAAAACGAGGGAGAAGAAATCCTGTTCGGGCAATACTCGGATAGACATCAAATATTCTGATGGCTTTCGGTGCACTGTCTGCATATTTCGTGAGCGGTCTCGGGTTGCATTGGAAGAGTGATGGTCTGAAGTGGGTGTAAGTTTTCAAAGAGTAAATTAGTGAGAGGGGCTGAGTGTGGTTTGGCTCACAAAGACTATAAAATTCGAATTCAGCCAGCACTTCAGTTGCTTCTGCTCGGCGATAATGCCAAAGCATTTTGGGCATAGAATGCTCCGTAAAGGGAGAGTGTGCAATGGAAAACTTTGATTTTTGATACGAAAAAATGGGCGTTAAATAATGCTAACGCTAACCGAATCCTTTACAAACAAAAATCTCGAAATAGAGAAAATCAAGCCTCTTTGAGAGCCTTTTTTGAGCTCTTTTCGCTCGAGATCGGACCTCGAGGGCCTCGTCGAAGTACCTCGAGCGCCTCGAGATAGGACTTCAAGCGGCTAAAAGCATATGTTTTACAAGGCCAAAATAGGGCTTTTTCGGGCCTTTTTAAGCGGTTTCAAGGGCTCCTGATAGGTCTATAAAAATGTAAATGCCTAATATGTAAGTACTTACAAACTTCTTCTATTTTGGCGTATTTGGGAGCAAAGTAAGTCTTGCTTCAAAATATGCCCGTATTTTGGCACTTTCGCGTTCTTTTTTATTTACAAGTTTCGTGACGACCTTTGATTTTTGATACGCTTTTTCGGGCCGAAGTCAGGAGAGTGTGCAATTTTTAGATATGAGGCAAAGTCCCGCTATGTCCACTGCAGGGTGCGGCCCTCGTGGCCGTCCGCAAGCAGCGAATGTTGAAGGTGTGAGAGACTCTCTTGGCATCGCCAATGCGTCGCCCACAATACCCTCAAAAGAATTACAACTGATTGACGTTG
>Ga0256406_1004027_pt1 | contig 17390 bp, 15 predicted proteins | sample RumenRJG_03DNA_FD_185986 | JGI IMG/M metagenome (GOLD analysis project Ga0256406, IMG submission 185986) | Bovine rumen microbial communities from Lethbridge, Alberta, Canada - RJG_03 | ecosystem: Host-associated > Mammals > Digestive system > Stomach > Rumen | place: Canada: Alberta | collected...
TAAAAGCCTACGTATCAGTTAATTAAACTAAATATACATTCTGAATATAATAAACAAAACAATTACTCAATATAAGATTATCAAATGTGATAAACTTTACCAAGTTATTTTTTGAAGATCACTAAAATAATATAGCTATTAGGTTACTTTCTCAAATAAATGTAGTAAATTTGCAACATCAATGTACTAATAATAAAGGTATGGACAAACAACTTAATCGTCTCAAGGTAGTTTTGGCAGAAAAGAACGATTCAAACAAGTGGCTTGCAGAAGAACTTGGTGTGTCGCCTACCACTGTCTCAAAGTGGGTGACGAACACGTGTCAGCCTTCTATGGAGACCTTTATGAAGATCGCCAAATTGTTAGAAGTTGATATAAATGACTTGCTAAGATTTGATGAGTTGAATTAGGTGCAACTATAAACTAATGAATGATTAGCAATGTATCATTCTAAAAAATAACATTATAATAACAACCTATAAAATAACAGGAAAGAGCTATATATGGCAGACCAATTTGATGATTTCGATGATTTCAAGCCAGCTGACGACAATAGTTATGTAAGTGAGGCTCTCGGGAAGGTTCTTGAAAAGGAGCAATCTGAAGTGGAGTCCTTCAAGGATGGATTGGATGACCAACTTATGATGGCAGAAAGTCCTAAAGATGAACTTACGGAAATTGTTGTCGGATATATTCAAGGTGTAGGTGACCTAAACCAGGTTAACCTATGCTCGTATAATTCAACCAACGGTGTTGCTCTTGATGGATGGGGATTTAGTGGCGATGATGAAGAAACCACAGTAGATCTTCTTCTGACACTTTATGTTGATCCGACAAAGAGTAAGCGTATCTCTGCCTCGGAGATTGACCGTCATTTCAATTGGTTGCAAAGATTCTATGATCAGTCATTGTCTGGTAGCATCTTCTCTAAAATTGAAGATGACAAAAGCGATTTGTTCGAGGTTGCGACACTGATTAATAAAACAAATCATATAGATCGCATTCGTTTGTTCATCCTTACGAATGCCATCATGCCGAACGACTATGAAAAGGACACCATAGAGCTTGAAGTAGGTACGACCTGCGAATTTTACGTTTGGGATGCCAAGCGCATCATGCAGCAGGATAATATCATCTCTGGTCGTAATCCTATTGTAGTCAATTTCGAGACAGATTACAACTGTACCCTTCCCTGTGTGAAGATGCCGGATGTATCAGATAAGGTATCATGTTACCTCTGTATTATCCCCGGAATTATTCTTTCACAGGTATACCATAAGTATCATCAGCAGATTTTGGAGATGAATGTCAGAACATTCCTCCAGTTCAAGGGTGCCTCTAACAAAGGTATTCGTGATACCCTCATTGGGCATCATGCAACCGCTGCAGATATTCGCAAGGGTATTACAGATTCAGATCCTGAACCTGACATGTTCTTTTCCTATAATAATGGTATCTCCGCTACAGCGTCTGACGTGGTTTTGAATGAACAAAAGAACGCCATTGTTAAGATTAGAAACTGGCAGATTGTTAATGGTGGCCAGACGACAGCCGCTATCAGTGCTGTTATGAACATGAAGAATGTAGATATACATTCTCTTTCCACTGTGTTTGTAGCTATGAAGGTCTCTGTCATCAAAAATCCTGATGATTTGACCTCAATAGTCCCGAAAATATCTAAATTTGCCAATACACAGAGTGCCATTAAGAAGTCGGACCACAATATCAACGAACCGTTCCTAATTGATATTGAGCAGCGTTCCCGTGAAGAATGGGTACTGAACTCAAACAACAAACCCATTTCTAAATGGTTCTTTGAGCGTACGCGTGGTCAGTATCTCGATAATGCCAAACATCCGGCTCAGGGTAAGACAGAGAAAGAATTCTATGCTGAATACCCTAAGGAACAGATGATAGACAAGACATTCCTGTCTAAGTTTATGATGGCATGGGATCAGAATCCAGCCCTCGTCTGCAAGGGTGGAGAAAACAACTATAGCGAATTCTTTACTCGTACTCAACGAAGCGGTATTCGTTTCGATGTGACACGGTATCATCGTACCATAGCCAAAGCGATTCTCTTCAAGGCTATTGATGCCTACTATGGCAAAGACGGAATACAACTTCCAGGCTACAAGTCAAATATGGTAGCGTATACACTTGCTCTTCTCTCATTACTTTCAGACAAGTCTCTGAATCTTGATGCCATTTGGAAAGAGCAGTGTGTTATTACGCCGTCCGTATATAATGAGATGACTATTAGTATGTTCAGTGTTTATGCCAAGTTGGCTTGTGGAGCAGAACACATTACGTACAAGATAAAAGAGCCCTATACCGCCGCTAATGGCAAAAGGCTTAACAAATATATTCCTCGTGAAATTCCAGCTGAAGACATTCAGAAGATTAAGGATACAGTATTGTTCAAAGTTCTTCTGTTTGTAAAGAAGATACATACGGTTATTTATGATCATATCATAAAGATCAAAGAGGGCGAGAACATTAACGAATGGACCAAGAAGTCTCTTTGCTGGGATGCGCTGAAGACAAAGATCAGTGTGGATCGCGATAAGTACCAGTTCCCATTGTCTCTTTGCTCAGCTCAGGGCAATCTTGATGAGTCGCTCACAGAGAGTCAGCTTAAGGTAATAGACCAAGCCTCTCAGTATCCTGCTGAGACCTGGCTTGATATTCGTAGCTGGAGCATTGAACATCCGGGAACATTAACACCAAAAGACCGTGCCTTTATGGGGCAGGTCGGTTATACCGTAAAAGCGAAGAAGAAACTCACATTCCGGCAGTCAAAATATGCATTGGAGATTTTGGAAAAAGTCGAAGATGCAGGCTGGGAGGATAACAAATGATAAACGAAGACTATCTTGATCTAGAGGTTGACCATGTGGAGCCATTCAAGGGTCCAAGAATAAGGTTTAGCCATATTCATTCGGATGATACAGGACTACGTCCGTATCAGTCGGAGATGAAGAAGAATGTCTATACCTTATGGGACTCTGTGGATAATGTCATGCTACAGATGCCAACAGGCACAGGCAAGACGATAGTCTTTACTTCGATAGTAAGAGATATCTTGCGTTGGTGCCAACAGAATAGCCCCGAATCCCATATTCTTGTTTGTGCGCACCGTAAGGAGCTTATCGATCAAGCCAGCAAGAAGTTATCGGGAGTTTCTCACGGTATCATACAGAGTGGAAAGCCAATGGATCTTGCCCGACCAGTACAGGTTGCTTCCATACAGACATTCATGAGCAGACGTAACTATGCCCGTATGCTTGATGAAAGATTTGACTTCATCATCATTGATGAAGCACATCATTCTATGGCACCAGGTTACCAGCGACTATGGGAGATGTACCCCAATAGCAAGAAACTCGGTGTGACGGCTACGCCCTGGCGCATGAATCATTCAGGATTTACATCCTTATTCGATGATATTGTCCTTTCAAAAGGAGTTGAATGGTTTGTCAACAATGGCTACCTTTCCAACTATGACTACATCTCCATCAAGAAGAATTCTGATATCCAGCATACTGTCAACAACATCAATCGCTATGGTGCTGACGGCGACTACCTGGAATCAGAACTGAGCTCTCTCTTCGACCGTGATCATATTCGTGCAGAGCTTTATAAGAGCTATGAACAATTCGTCAAGGGAAAGAAGGGCATCATCTATGCCATTGACCGCAGGCATGCACACAACATCTGCGAATTATATGCAAGCCACGGTGTCAGGATATGCATGATAGACGGAACAACGCCAGCATCCGATCGACAGGACATGATTAACGATTTCAAAGAAGGAAAAATCGAGGTTATCGTAAACGTCAACATTTTCTCGGAAGGATTCGATTGTCCTGATATAGAATTCGTTCAGCTTGCTCGTCCAACAAAATCTCTTGCTCTTTATCTTCAGCAAGTAGGTCGAGCTCTTCGCAAGTCCCCGGGGAAAGATAAGTCCATCATACTTGACAATGTCGGCTTATACAATCGCTTCGGAACACCTATGGCTCGTCGTTTCTGGCATAAACATTTCATCGGTCATGATGACGATGGAGAAGGATATAACGACGGAACAGGTATTGGTCGTGACATAATATTTGATGAAAATTCCCGTGACCCCGACTATAGTGAGGGAAACGAACAGATGTCGTTGGTCGAGCATGCTGATAACGGCAATCAAGTGAGGACTGAAGATGCCAACAATGCCGTTGCTCTTGGGGAATATAACATTTTCCGGAAGAATGGTTTGTTTGGTGTCTGCGATCGTCACAACCGCACCGTTGTCCCACCGATCTATGAGGATATGCATCCATACTGCAATGGATATATTCCCTTTAAGCAAGATGGGAAATGGGGTATCATGTTAAAAAATGGAACTATCAAGGTTCGTCCTAAGTACTACCTTATAGGACCATTTATAGATGGGAAGGCAAATGTCCAGAATACGGCAGAAAGTCCTGTCTATGTAATAAATGATAAATTAGAAAGAATTGGTTAATCAAATGCAAAAAGGCAATAAATATTTGATGGTAGATCTGTTTGCAGGCTGCGGAGGTTTGAGTACCGGTTTAGAACAAGCTGGTTTTACCCCTTGGTTTGCAAACGAAATAGTCAATGCTTTTGCCAACACTTATAAGCTCAATCATAATATCGACGATGACCATATGTTCGTTGGTGATATTAATATATTGAACCAACATATAAAAGATTATAGTGCATTAAATGACCATAATATAACATTAGTTTGTGGTGGCCCTCCATGTCAAGGATTCAGCGCCGCAAATAGACAAAGGATAATTGATGATCCTAGGAATCAACTTTACAAAGCTTATCTTACATTTCTAAGTAAAATTCGTCCGGAATTCTTTATTATGGAAAATGTTAGAGGCATGGCTAAAAAATATAATGAGATAGAAGAGAACTTTAAGGACTTCCTTGGAAGTGATTATAAGTTTTCTTTCAAGTTATTATATGCCCAAGATTTCGGTGTTCCACAGAATAGAGAGCGTTTCATAATGATCGGTAACAGAATGGGGATCGATCCTGAATCTATATTCTCAGAAATCGAAAAAGAGAAACGGAAACCGTTTGTTCTAAGGGATGCTTTGTATGGTCTGCCACACTTGGAGGCAAAGAAAGAAAAAGGCAAAGCTAATATAGAGAATACAGAATCAGGTTTAACGGTTAGGGACTTTAATTATCCACATACTGAATTTTATAAATTCATCAATGGAGATAGAGTGATAACAAAATTGTACAACCACAAAAACAGGTATAATAATCCACGTGATATTGAAATTTTTAAAAGACTACCTCAAGGAGCCAACTCTCTTCATGAGTCTATAGCTGATATAATGCCATATGCAAGAAGAAATGGAATTTTTAAAGATAAATATTTCAAATTGGATGAAAATGTCATTTGCAAAACTATAACGTCACACATGAGATTTGATTGCAATATGTATATTCACCCATGGGAAGCTCGAGGTTTAAGTCCAAGAGAAGCTGCAAGAATTCAGACCTTCCCCGATGATTATATTCTCACAGGACCACAAAACTCATGGTATGCGCAAGTAGGAAATGCAGTACCAGTAAAATTGGCAAGAGCAATAGGTTTAGGCATAATGAAATTTATTAAATGAAGCATCTAGAATTATTTTCCGGAGTGGGAGGATTCAGAAAGGCTATGGAATATGTAAGTAAAGATTTACATGTCCCATTTGTTACTATTGGCTTTTCTGAAATAGACAAAAATGCCACCAAAACATATATGGCCAACTTTGACACTCAAGGAGAAACTGTTTTAGGAGATATCGTGACATTTATAAACGATAGGAAAAGATTCAATTCGCTTCCTAAAATAGATATACTAACAGGTGGATTCCCTTGCCAAACTTTTAGTATGATGGGAAAGCAAGCAGGCTTCGCAGAAGACCGAGGTCAGATGTTCTTTCGAATTATGGATATTGTTAAGAAGAAAAAACCAAACTATCTTATTCTTGAAAATGTTCGAAATTTAGTCAACCATGATAAAGGGAATACCTTTAAGGTCATACTATATTATCTCGAAAAAGCCGGGTATAATGTACAACATGACATATTTAATACCGAAGACTTTGGACTGCCTCAGAAAAGGCAGAGAACCATTATTGTGGCAAGAAAGAAGACATATGGGAACTTTAACTTTTCTGCAGAACTTGTAAAGGAATCCTTTTCTTCCATAGATCGCTCAAAATGTAGTCTTGATTTTTATGGAAGTGTTTTGGATATCCTTGACGCGAAAGTTGATAAAAAATATTATCTTTCTGAGAAGGTTAAGCCGACAATTCTATCTGATGGCACTGGAGGCTTTAAATCAAAATCAGATATTGATTTAATTATTGCTCGTCCATTGACTGCATCTATGCATAAGATGCATAGGGCATGTCAAGATAATTATTACAGTGATGAGTTCATCCTATCTCATGGCAAAATAAGACCATCAGAAAGAATGTCCAAAGAGGAGTTAGCTGGTATCCCAATTCGGAAATTAACGCCCAAAGAAGCATTTATGCTTCAAGGATTCCCTAATGATTTTGCTGAAAAGGCTTCTTTAGCAAGGGTGTCGAATGGTGCTATGTATAAAGAGGCCGGGAATGCTGTTAGTGTAAATACTATTTACGCTATACTCTATTATCTAATCCAAAATAACATTCTGAGATAATGAATTATATAAAATACATAAAGAGACAAGATAGCGGGTGGAAGCAATCATTTGGATATTCCGGAGAAACAAGTCTAAACCTCTCTGGAGAGATAAATAACTTTATATCATTTAGTTTGGTTCAGCCAGGTGAAGAGATACCAGTATGTTTCCAAATATATAAATCGGACTATTTAAAGGCTCTTGACTTTATTAAAAGCCAATGTCCCCTTTACAGGACTACATCAAGAACCTGCAATATAGTTAACATAGAAGATAAAATATTTAATAAGCTTGAATATAATATTGATAACTTTTTCGGCAATCAATCTGTAAAGGAATATCCCGTAATTCTGTATGACAGAAAAGATGGTAGATATTACCTAAAGGGTCTAAAGCATTCCGGATTCACCATTAGGGATTTTCTGGTTGAAAATAGTTCAGCTATAGAATTTAGCTTAGCAGACAACGGTAATATTGATTTAAGGGTCTTGTCTTCAGTTAGCGAAGGGGATCTATAATGTCATGTAATAAGTTAATGCCAATGAATAAAGAAATAAAAACACAAGACAGTGGTTTAAAACTTTCACCATGCAATTCTGGTGAGTCAAGTATCAATCTGTCTAAAGACCAGTATGAGTTCATAAAAGGAGAGGCAAACGCAGATAATGCTGATGGAGATAAAAACACCAGTGTTACATTCACTCTGTTTAAAGTAGATTTTGTAAAGGCTCTTTGTGAAATTTTCAACAATCTTCCTCTTTACACTACTTCATCAGATAACTACCATACTGTCGATTTTTCTCTTGAGACATATAATAAATATAACAACGAGATAAATGACTTCTTTGGTTCTTCAGAAACAAAGGAATATACCTGTAACTTGCTTTGCAGGAAAGATGGTCGTATATACCTCAACAAATTAACTGTTGAAGGTAAATTCTCTATTAGAGATTTCCTTGTGGAAAATATCTCAACCATTTCATTTTCTAAGGAAGGTAATTCCATTACTCTCCGTCTTGCTATAGATTTTACTAAGAAGCCTAAAACATCTCTGACAATTGTTGAATATGATAAGCAACATTGTACATTCGCACTAAAATGTATTACCTACTTTTCTCAACAGTCAGATTGGAACAAGATAGACGACTTCTGTGATGATTTTGATTTAGGACAGTCAATTGCTATCACAAACAAGAAGAATATCAAACTGTCTGGGATGTTCAAATATGTTGAAGAAGATAAAATTACCGAACTCAACACCCCAAGGCGTAGATGGTATCTTGATAGTTTTAAGATAAAAGGCAAAGACGTTTACCTAAGCACTGAATGGTATCCTAACAGTGATGGCAGCCATTTAGCAATACCTGAATTAGGTAAGTTTATTAAAGCTTGCTATGGTAGTGAGTATAGCATCGTAAGACATGGTGATCAGTGGGAACTATTACAAACACAGAATGTGTCCTCTGCAATTATTGGATCTCAAACTACAGTTATTCCCTCTGGAAAGGTTCAAAGTAATTCCGGGGGTAAAAAATTCTCTATCTCTCGTGAAATTGCACTTATCGAGAAAACTGGTCTGATATATTCACCAGAGCTGGTTAAACGTTTTGCTTTTTCTTTAATGTCAAAGCGGTTTCTGATACTGAGCGGATTGGCTGGTTCTGGAAAGACCCAGCTTGCCTTGGCTTTTGCCAATTCGCTGATAGAAGATGATAGTCAGATGTGCACTGTTGCAGTTGGCGCTGACTGGACCAATCGTGAGCCTCTCCTTGGTTTTCCAAATGCTCTACAGCAGGATGAGTATGTAAGGCCAGAGAGTGGCGTACTTGATCTGCTCATTGAGGCTAACAAAAAAGAGAATAAGCAAAAGCCGTACTTCCTCATCTTAGACGAGATGAATATGAGCTATGTAGAACGCTATTTTGCAGATTTTCTGTCTGCAATGGAGAGCGATAAGCCTATCAAGCTGTGGAAGCCAACAAAGAAAGAGCAAGAAGAGCAGAAGGAAGGTGAGGAGAAGACTCATGTACCGGCTGAAATCAACCTTCCTGATAATCTGTTTATCATCGGCACCATCAACGTCGATGAGACAACTTACATGTTCTCCCCTAAAGTCTTGGACCGTGCTAACGTCATTGAATTCAAGATTTCTGAACCAGACATGAAGCAATTTCTTGACGAAATGAAACCTGTTGAACGCCATCTTGTCGACTACCAAGCTGCAGATATGGGAGAGAGTTTTGTTGACCTCGCCAATGACAAGGATCTTGCAACCGGAACTGATTTTGATTATAAGAAGACCCTCAATGCCTTCTTTACTCAGTTGAAATCGGTGAATGCAGAGTTTGGCTACCGTAGCGCTACCGAGATATATCGTTTCATTAGTCAGGCTGAGAAGAATGACGATACTAACGATAAGATGAAACCGAGCAAAATTCTCGATTGTGCCATTGTGCAAAAGCTTTTGCCTAAGTTGCATGGCTCAAGAAAGAAACTGGAATCCGTCTTACAGGCATTATGGAAGGAATGCTTTGCTGACCCCAAAGTGGGAGAGACTACGCCAATTTCGAAAGATAATGTTGGCAGTACAGTCTATCAATTGACAGCTGATAAAATACAGCGTATGTATGAGGCCGCCTTTGCCAATGGTTTTACAAGTTTTGCAGAGGCTTAAATGTAATAATTCATGCTGGAGGAGTTAAAGTCACTACATATACCCATCAAATGCCAATACGGAACAATTTATCTGAACATTGTTCCTATTGACGAGGACCGAGATAAGATGTACCATCAAAAGACACCTTATCCCGGAGAGGCCTCGTGGCAATTAGTGGAAGGCTGCAACTATCAGTATGAGTTTGAATCTGTTGGAGAACGAAACTTCCAATTCGCCCAACAAGATGACATCATAACATTCTCCAAATTCACTCAGAGACATCCTAATATGGGCACAATAAAGACCGGCATTTATGTTGGCCAGCTGTGCCTTAAGGTTGTAGAAGTGGGCGCTAAAGAGTCTTTGGGGAAGGTGAACCTTGAGATTCGATCGGTTAAAACTGACTATGAGAGTGACTACAGGACAATGCTCGATGACATTGCCAACTATTATACAGACCTCATCTTACTGCAGGGCTCACCTGTCAAGCAGACTCTCGAAGTAGATGATAATTGTCCGTCACAGACACTCTACCAGAAGTTCTCTTTCATACGTTCCATCATCGATAGCGAGGCCTTTGAGGAGGCAATCCATAAGATTATGGCTAATCCCGTAAGAAAATGGACCGATACCGTCGTTGAGCGGAATATCGTCGGCATTCGACGGCTCTCAAGAAGGAATATCAGACAGATAGCTACTTCGACTGATCGCATTCCTCTGCCTGAGCACATGAGAAAGGGTCTTCCTTCAACATTGACAAGCATTCCGAGGACTCTCGATGTTGTATACAAGCGAGATACTATTGACAATCAAGAGAATCAGTTCGTCAAATTCGCGTTGAGAACTTTTCTGATGTTCTGCTCTGTACTGAGAGACAAAAAGAATGCTTCCGACAGATTGAAGGCTGAGATAGACGGAACAATGAGCCAGATCTCCAATTATTTGGAAAGACAGTTCTTCCGGGGAATCTCTATGCCTACTCATATGAACATGAATAGCCCAGTGCTTCAGCGGAAAGAAGGATACCGTGAAGTGCTGCAGGCATGGCTCATGTATGATCTTGCTGCAAGATTGAACTGGGAAGGTGGCAATAATGTATACGAGGCCGGAAAGAAGAATGTGGCCACACTCTATGAGTACTGGCTGTTCTTTAAATTGCAGGAACTCGTCAGTGAATTCTTTAAAATTCCAAGGGCTGAGAAGGAAAATCTCGTTACCACGGATGGCGACAATATCAACTTGAATATCATTCAAGGTAAGCAGCTCGTACTTCATGGTATCTCAGAGTCAAGCATGCGTAAGCTAAGAGTAGCATTTTACTACAACAAGACATTCAGTAAGAAATATACTGCCAACGCTGCTGGCGATGACCCCATCCATCAGGAAGGAAGCTGGACTATGCCTATGCGTCCGGACTATACCCTGGCAATATGGCCGGGTGAGATCTCAATGGAAAAGGCGATAAGAGAAGACCTTATCACCTACATACACTTTGATGCCAAGTACAGGCTCAATAAGATTGTCCTTGAAGACCACCAAAGCCAAGAGAATGTAGAGAAGGAACTCAACGAAGAGAAGAAAGATCAGGAGGCTGGTATTTACAAGCGTGCTGACCTTTTGAAGATGCATGCTTACAAAGATGCTATTCGCAGAACCAGTGGCGCATATATTCTGTATCCCGGAACTGAGAATAAAGAGATTAGAGGTTTTCATGAAATCATCCCCGGCTTGGGCGCTTTTAGCATCCGTCCAGGTCATTGGCAAGACGATTCTATCTATCTCAAGCAGTTCCTTGCTGAGGTAAAGGCACATATGCTTAACAGAACATCGGAACGCGAGAAGCTGTCCTATTATCAATATGACATTCATAAGGAAGAAAAGCCTGAAATGACAATGGAGAATATGCCAGAGCCTGTGGATGATAACAGAGACTTTCTGCCTGATGAGACAAGTGTCATCGTGGCCTATTATAAAGACGAAAAGCATCTTAACTGGATTCTCTCTCATCACCTGTACAATTTAAGAGAAGGCTCTTCAAAAGGGTCTATGTATTTAGGCTCTGATTTGATTAATGCCAAATACATTCTACTATATAGCAAGGATTTAATGTCCACACATTTTATCCGCATTAAGAAGAATGACGGATTGAAATCTGGACCAAAAATATATACAAGGAAGGAACTGTTAGCAATGAATTATCCTCCCTATACGTATACCGTTTTTAAGAATGGAGTAAAACAGACTTTAGTAAACCAGGACAAAGAGCTGAAGAATAAAGATAATCTTTATCTTGTCTTCCAGCTGTTTGCAAGCAATAGCGCAGAGAAGGAGTTTCAGAAGTACTATTGGAACATCATGGATATCATGCCATCAAAGATGATTGCCAAGCCGTATGTGAAAAGGCTCTCAGAGCTTATGAGTAAAGCGCAAACAAAGTAATTTTCTGATCATTGGCACAAAAAACAGATGCACTATGCGGTACAAGGTAGGATCAAAAGTCGAACATCCGAAATATGGTCGTGGCGTGATTTTCTATGTCTATGAATCCACGAAAGAATATCTGATGAAATCCGAAAACGGCTATTATAATGTCAAAGAATCGGATTTTAGTCAAATAGGACTAAACGATCACGCTGATGATGAATACGAGGATAAAATGCCATCTTCACCCGCAGATGGCAACGAAAGTCAATTAAGTAGTGGTGATACCATTTACCATTACAAATATGGCCATGGCTTGGTTACTGAGGTTAATAAACGGAATTATTATATAAGAGTAAAATTCAAATATAACACAATAAGATATTTTCGTCTTGATGATAAAAATTTATTCAAGACGTCTCCCGATGATTCGGAAACAACAATAGAAAAAAAGAAAACGACTGCAAGAGCACCGAGAAAGAACAGAAAGAATAATGATGACATATGGAAATATAAAGTAGGAGACACTGTCTACAATAATCGACTCGGTGAAGGCAAAGTAACTCAGATCATGCGCTCTTTAGAGGCCTACACAGTCAAGTTCGGAACAAAGGCATTCTTTATGCGATTGGATGGCTCTATACCTGACCTTGAGAAAGAACATTTGGATATTCATCCGGAAGCTTTAACAAATCATGATTCAGAAGCTCCCACAACAACTATTGCCACTTCAGACGGACTTATTTATGAAGGGACAACTGTGATGTCTTTTTCGGAAGAAGAACTTCGTTCGTGTGTGGTATTGGATGCTCTTTGCACATCAATAGGCGAGTATGCCTTCTCATATTGTGAGCCGTTGTGCTCTATAGTCATACCTTCATCAGTTAAGTCTATTGGAGAGGGCGCCTTCTCAGGTTGCTCATCTTTGACTTTGATTGTATTGAAGGGTAGAGTCACAGATTTTGGCGCCGATGTATTTACTGATTGCAAGGCCGGTGTTGTCGTTATGTGTTTTGATAAAGACGTCGAGTATTATAAGTCAGCGCTGCAGCTAACAGAGCCGAGGTTTATTCCGTTCGATGCTGAAGAAAAGAAGGATAGAAACTTCCCCAAAAATGACCTGTCAAGAGCTTACGACGAGGACACTCAGCAAGAGGAAAATGAGCAGAAAACAAAAACGAAACATGAAAGACCAATATACACGCCTCCAAAATACATGAGAGACGATGATAAGGATGATGCTAAGTCTAACAATAGAACTCATACCAGTATTATTGACTGGCTCTCTTCAGATGACAACTTTGATGTAGACAAAACAGATACAAGTAATAATGATGTAGATAATAAGACATCTGCAGAAAGCGTAGATAGTGATGACAATACTCAATCCGATCATGATGAAAGTACCATTCGTTTTGGTAGTGACAGAATTAATATCAATTCTGAGGCAAACAAGAAAGCATCCAAAACAGAATCTGACGAAAAGTATGGTGAAAAAGATGACGATCCAGAAGAATCCGATACGGATATCAAGATCAATGCACCGGTCTTTCATGATGATTCTATTGACGAGCAATATTTCGCCCCTATACAAAATTTAGACAGAATAAATAATGATGGTAATAGCAGGATTGAATCCATATACAAGCGAGAAATTCAGACTCTCAGTAGTGAAGCTCAGGCAGTTTTAAATGAGCACTTCCCGCAATATTCTCAGATTGAAGATATACAGGAAGGAGGCTACTACCCAGATTTTTCTGAGTTTACTGAAGACTTCATGATCTGCAACGAATTAGAAAAGTTCTGTGATCACATGAGTTTTCTCGTTCAAGGTATAAAGGTAGGTAGGTAAAGATGGACGTTCATTCTCCTATACAGAGGCATAAAAACATGTCTGCCATTCGGTCAGCGAATACGAAGCCGGAGGTTCTTGTGCGCCGTTATCTGTGGGGGCAAGGTTTCCGCTATCGTCTCAATAACCCTCGACTTCCCGGCCATCCGGATATTGTGTTGCGGAAGTATCGTACTTGCATCTTTGTCAATGGTTGCTTTTGGCATGGTCACGAAGGCTGCAAGTACTTTGTGATGCCGAAGACCAACACTGACTTTTGGCGGCAGAAGATCCAACGTAAGCACCCGAGGAAGTCTACGCTTGTGATCTGACTAATCTGTAATACCTTTGCATCCAAAATTCTAAACTATTGATGTTATGGATAGGTATTATAGGATGTCAAAATCCACATTTTTGGAAATTCACCGCCGTCAGCAGCAAAGCGGTTTGACTGTAAAGGACTTCTGTGCTCAGGAAGGATTCAGCAAGACCAGTTATTATCATTGGCGCAGTCAGTTTGGGTTGACTGACAGATCAACGGTGAGTGATCCTGTCCCGCCGGAGAAAAGAATGATACCGATAGAGGTGAAGGACACAGAGGGAAAGTCTTTTAAGGAGGCAAGCATTGCAACGCCGTCTTCTCCAGAGTCCTCGTATTCTGAAGGCATAACAATGAAGCTGCCCAACAATGTGAGTTTCCATTTTGATGGAGACTCTTGCAAGATAGCAGTTGGCATCATCAATAAAGTTCTTGACCATGTTCTGTCTTAATGACACGATGCGCTACTACCTTTGTCCTGGCGCAACAGACATGAGAAAAGGGATGAATACCCTTAGTGGCATTGTGGTTAACCAAATGGGGCAGTCACTGAGATTCGGCGATATATTTATCTTTGTCAATCGGAAGAAAGATACAGTGAAGCTTCTTTCTGCTGAGGATGGAGGCCTTGTACTGTATATAAAGAAACTTAGCAGAGGCCGGTTCAGACTGCCGGAATATAAGCCAGGCATTAAGTCCTTTAGTATGGAGTGGCGAGACTTGGTCGTGATGGTTGAAGGCATTATTGAGAACCCTGACAAGCGCCAGAGAAGAGTGATTGCGCCTCGGTAAAAGAGTCTCAACTTACTGATAAATAAACGCTTGTAAACTTGTATATGTCAAATATATTTTGTACCTTTGTACGTGTAAATAAGAATACAGAATGACACAAATGGAAGCGATATCACAGCAGTTAGTCGCCTTGCAGATCAGACTCGGCAAGGTGGAGCGTGATGACGCTTCAAAGATTAAAAGCCTTACAGAAGAGAATGCCAAGCTTAAAGAGAAGAATTTCCAGCTTGAGGCGCAGCTTGCCTGGTTCAAAAGGCAGGTTTTCGGATGCAAGTCTGAAAAGAAGAAAGCTGTAGACCCACGCCAATTGACGATTCCCTTTGAGGAGTGGCAAAATGAGGCTGAGCAGATAGAAGAACAGCGTAAGCAGGCAGATAAAGAAATAGCACAGCAGAAAAAGGAAGCGACTCAGAAGAAAGACAAGAAGCATCCGACTCGTCTTATGACCCAGGGCTTGCCCCGGCGTGAGGTCATTGAGAAAGTGGAGGGCTATGACTTGAGTAAATACAAGCTCCTTGGATACGAGGAGAGCGAAACCTTAGAGACGGAACCGGGCAAAATGTATGTGCTTGTTCACAAGAGACCTATTTATGGTCTTATCAACGGCTGTGTTGTACCTCCTAAAGGACAGCCAGGCATAATCGTCGCACCGGCACCAGTTGTTCCCATTCCCAAAGGACTTCCCGGCTTCAGCTTGATAGCCGAAGTTATGCTTGATAAGTTTCTCTATTATCTCCCTTACTATCGTCAGCATCAGAAATATCTTCATCTCGGTATAGATTTACCTAAGACCACAATAGAGGGATGGTTCAAGCCTATGGCTGAAATGCTCAAGCCTCTCTATGAGGTCCTTCAGACTGCAGTGCTCACGGAAACTGATTATCTGCAGTCCGATGGTACGACAATACCCGTAGTGAATAAAGAAAAACACAAGGCATTAAAAGAATACATCTGGACACTTCGAGCGCCGCTGCTAAAACTGATTTGTTACACATATCCCAATGAAGGATCCAGGAGCGGAAAAACAGGAAAAGAATTACTTGGCAACTTTAAAGGTTACTTGCAGACAGACGATTACAGTGTATATGAGTCCATTTGCAAGGAAGCCTTGGCGTGCCATGTAGGCTGCTGGGCTCATTCAAGAAGGTACCTGGAAAAATCAGAGAAGGAAAATGAGAAGGTAACTGCCAAGCCGATGTCCTGCATACAACAGATGTATAATGTAGAGCATATTGCTGACAGTAAGAATATGACTCCGGAGCAAAGAAAGGAGCTCAGGCAGAAGATGTCTGCGCCCATGATTGATGCTTTGGAAGAATGGCTGGTAGAGGCAGCAGGGCTGCCTGAAGTCCAATATCGTCCCAAGGGCCTTCTCGGTAATGCTGTCAACCATATATCAAAAATCATGAGTACTCTCAAGGTCTATCTGACAGATGGCAGGCTTGAGATAGACAACAATGGTGTAGAAAGAGCACAGAAGAATATAGTCATAGGACGCAAGAACTGGCTCTTCGCCGGTAACCATGAAGCAGCGGAGAATACTTGCATAATTGTGTCACTTCTTGCTTCATGCAAGGAATGCGGTGTGAACCCACGGGAGTGGCTGATGGATGTGATGCCTGTAATGGCCAAATACAGGGACGAAAAGTCTATAACGGGGAAATATCCTTGTAACGTTGACCTGCGTTCTCTGCTCCCGGATAAATGGGAAAGCAAAAATCCGTCAAAGTCTAATACTATCTAAAAATAAAGTTGTAGACCTTGGCACCAGTCTAATAAAATTTATCAAGATCTAACAAGCGTAGACTTCCTCGGGTGCTTACGATCAATGATCCTTTTCTGTCTTTTTATTATAAGTTTATTGAGCCCAACAAATCTTCTATCGTTGTTGGCAGACGTCAACGTGTAGAGGATAAAATTAAGAAAGGTTTCCCTGAGCATGTAGGCAACATATGGGAGTCGCTCTGTCAGCTGGCCATTTCCGGAAATGACATTTTTGACCATTCTTGGGATATGACAAGCCGTTGGTGGGGAAAGGCTCCTGTATATGAGGAAGGTAAAAAGACTCCTGTAGGATCTGAAGACCTGGAGTTCGATGTAGTTGCCCAGGATTATGAGGATAAAAACACCATCCTAGTGGGTGAATGCAAATGGACTGCAGCAGACTATGCAGACAGGTTATTGGAAAAGCTGAAAGCTAAGACATCAAAGGCTCCGTTCGCTCAAGGAAAGAATATCGTCTATGTGCTTTTCCTCAGAGAAAAGCCAAAGTCTCAGGCTGAATGCAACATCATGCTGCCGGAAGATGTAATCAAGGCACTGCCAAAATAAATTCACATGCCAAGGTGCAGGGTGCACGGTACCCTATATATAGTACCGCGCACCCTGCACTGTATCTGTACCAGAAACTTTGTTCAGTCCACGGAAATCAATCAGAGAGAACAAATTGCTGCTACCGTGCTTCCCTTTCTCGGTGAACCATACAGAGTCTTTACTGAAGATGTCATCGATATCTTTGAGGATAGGGTCATAGTGCGTTGTTATGTAAGCACCCGAGGAAGTCTACGCTTGTTAGATCTTGATAAATTTTATTAGACTGGTGCCGAGGTCTACCACTTTATTTTTAGATAGTATTAGACTTTGGTGGATTTTTGCTTTCCCATTTATCCGG
>Ga0256406_1004028_pt1 | contig 17385 bp, 7 predicted proteins | sample RumenRJG_03DNA_FD_185986 | JGI IMG/M metagenome (GOLD analysis project Ga0256406, IMG submission 185986) | Bovine rumen microbial communities from Lethbridge, Alberta, Canada - RJG_03 | ecosystem: Host-associated > Mammals > Digestive system > Stomach > Rumen | place: Canada: Alberta | collected...
GCTCCAATACTCATTTGTTGATAAATTTTTTATTTCATCTGTTAGTTGACTTTCTTGCATTTTTGTTTCTTGTATACAAAATATGTCTGCATCAATTGTTTTATAAAAATCAATAAATCCTTTTTGTGCACAAGCTCTTAATCCATTTACGTTCCACGATATTAATTTCATATTTTTCCCTCTACATCCTTATAATAACATAAATGGCGAAATTTGGCAAGTTTACCAAAAAATGAAAGCTTAAAATATTTAAGTTCTTAGTTTTATTTGTATTTTAAGTTCTTTGTTTTATTGTATTTATTACTATTATAACTTTTGTATTTTAAACTTTATATCTTTTTTTGCATTATATTAATTATCTATTGTGAAACTTCTTGACATTAATAGAACAAAAAAAGGAAACCACGTTTGTGATTTCCTTTTAATTACTCTTATTAATACCATCCTGATGCCTTTGAATGTGCTAATGCCCTTGATGGATTTCCATATCTACCTCTAATATAATTTAGTCCCCAGTTAATCTGAGTTTTGTAGTTTGTTTGGTAATCAGATCCAGCTGATGCCATTTTGCTTCCAGGTAATGCTTGTGGTATACCATAAGCTCCTGATCTTCTATTATAAGAATTTGGATTCCATCCACTTTCCTTGTTCCATAATACAACTAACGCATTAAAGTCAGCTTCTGACCAACCATATGAACTACATTTTGATTTTGCATATGATTGATATTCTGCTACACTACCTGTTACAGCTCTTGCTGTTGAATATCTTGATGTAGCAACTTTTGTTTTAACTTGAACTATTTTATCAACTGGTTCTTTTATAACATTTTCAGATACAACATTTCTTTCAATTTCATTACCATTTTGGTATTTTATACGATATGTTACTTCTTTTATACCATTTTCGCCAGCTCTTATAACTTTTTCTTGTGTATCATTTGATCCGTCTGATACATCCTTTGTAACTGTTTCAAATGGAATATCTTCTTGAACTGTGACTACTTTTTCTATTATAGATTTATAACTTTCTAGTATTTCGTCCTCTGATAAAGATGTTGATTCTGCCTCTTTTTGTACTTCACCCTTTGTTATAGTTATTGTTTTGTTATCGGTCAAATCAGAATCTAAATCAGGAATGACTGTTTCTCCATCAACTATTACGATATTGTTTTCACTTAAAATATCTCTAACTTTTGTAGATGATGTTATAACATTCATTTCATATCCACTTGAAAGTACTATTTTTACATTTTTAACTTGATTAGTTGTTGCCATAACACCCATCATACCCATTATTATGAATATGATAATAGAAATTGCAATAATTTTCTTTAGTGAAATAGTTGCACTTTCTGGTATGTTTCGCTTTTTACTAATATGTTTCCTCATACATCCTCCTTCTGAGTAACAACATGCTTATTATAACATTAATCGAAATAAAAGTCAAATTTCAAAAAGTCGAACTGCGTTTTTATATGATATTTCAGCTATTTCAGCTGGTTCTTTATTTTTAAATTTTGCTATTTTTTCAATTATGTATACTAAATTTCTTGAGTCATTTCTTGTCCCTCTTACTGGTTCTGGTGCTAAATAAGGGCTATCTGTTTCTATTAAAAATTTATCATCTGGTACCATTTTTACGATTTCTTCTGCATTTTTTGCGTTTTTAAATGTACATGTCCCTGAAAATGATATATAAAATTCCAGTTTTAAGGCTTCTTTTACGAGTTCTCTGTTAAATGGACAGCAATGAAATTCTCCTTTTTGATTTACTGGATGTTCTTTTAAAATTTGAAGTGTGTCCATTACCGCTTCTCTGGTGTGTATAACTATTGGAAGATTGTATTTATTAGCTAGTTCTATTTGTTTTATAAATACTGCTTTTTGCTTATCTTTTTCTAGTGAATAATGATAATCTAAACCAATTTCACCGATTGCAACTATATACTTTTTGCCATTTTGTTTATTCTTTATCACATCGTTTGAGTAATTGTTTAGTTTATCATTATTTTTCAAATCGTTAACCATATTGCCATTTATTTTACACTCGGTATTTTCTAAACCATTAACTATATTGCCATTTATATTGCTCTTTGTATTTTCTGAATGTCCATTTAGGTTGTTAGTATTATTTTTAAATTCCACGCTTAATATTTTATCTAACTCTGCTATTTCCTGTTCCCAATTTTCATTAATATCATTTGGTGAAATCCCTAATGTTGTATAAATGTAATCATACTTTTTTGCAAGTTCTAAGCCATTTTTAGAACCTTCTAAACTATAACCTGCTGATACTATTTTTTCAACACCTGACGAATGTATTTTATTTAAAAGTTCTTCCCTATCACCATTAAATTGCTCATCATCATAATGAGCGTGTGATTCAAAAATCTGCATTTCTCCTCCATTTTTATTTTCAATATAATTAAGTAAATACGGCTATTGCAGTTGCTACCGCATACTTTTCAAGGTGTGATATTGAAATATCAATTTTTACCTTTTTTAGATTTACACCTATCAAATTAACAAATGGCCTATCTTTTTCCTCTTTTAGAATTTCTACATTTTTCCATGAAATTTCAAATTTATTTTGTATTTTAGGCGATATTGCTTTAAATACTGCTTCCTTTGCAGCAAATCTTGCTGCATAGCTTTGATATTTTCCTCTACCTTTTTTTTCGCAATAAGCAATTTCATTATCAGTAAAGACTCTAATTTTGAAATTTGGATCTTTCATGGCTTCCTTAACTCTATCGACTTCAATTATATCATTTCCTACATATATGTTCATAATTATTCCTACTTTAACTTTTCTTTTACCAAAATCTATTTTCCTAATATTAGTAAAATCTAATTATTTAAGTTTGTTTTCACCTTAAATTTTACACATTTAAAAAATTGTTTTGATTAAATCAATTTTACTTGCAAAGTTTAGCAGTCCTAGTATTAGTAAAACTACAAGTACAGCTATTAAGAATTTTTTGTTGAATTCTTTGTCATTTAATTTATTGTTTTTGTATATTAAATCAAATTCATCATCTACTTTTATATATTGTTTGTCAAGTTCTAATGTCTTTTCTATTTTTTCAGCAAGTTTATATCCTTCCTTATTATCAGTGATTTTAACATTAAATACTTTTGTGGTAAATTCTACAAATTCTTCTCTTGCCTTGTCAAATTTCTCTGAATTTTGAATCTCTTTGGCAATTATTTCCAAATATATCATTTTGTATAATTCTAATACATAAAGATATATATAACTTTCATTTTCTTCTTTTGATACTGCTAATATATCATATGACTCATCTTCCCTTAAATTGATATTTCTCATTTGTTTACGTTCTCTATATTCTTTTAGGTCATTAGCTATTTTTTTATTTTCAGTAATTACAAAACATATCCCAGTAGAAAAACATACCACAATTGTTTGTCCTTTTTGGAATATATTACAACTATAACCCTGACATACAACAGAAATTAAATCATTTGACATCTTTTCAAATTCTTCAACCTCTATTAAGTCAAAAGTCCAAAACATGTATTCTCTTATTGTGGGCAAAAAGAAGTCGTATACTTCTTTGTCCTTCTTCTTGTTGAAATACTTCAATTTAAACCCTTCGTCTAAAAGTACTTCATAGTATCCTTGCATACGACTTTTTTCAATTAAATATGGATAAATTCTCTTTTCCTTCTTTTGTTTTTCCATTTTTACCTTCTTTCTGACTTCAATTTATTAATTGTATCAGTGATTTCATTTGTTTTTATAATCTTACATATTTGAATTATATAACATTTTTATTATTAAAAATATTTCTATTTGTATTAATGTCAATCAATAGTATTCCTCATAACATTTATAAATGTGTATTTTTTATGTCATTAATAATCGTTCACTAAAAATATTTCTACTCTTATTATCGTTTATCAATAGCATTTCTCACAACATTTATAAATGTGTATTTTTTACTGTTTTATTCTACTACGTCTGTATAATAATTTGCGTTTAAATCTGGTGCTAAATGCCATTTTCCTATAAAACTAACTACTGTATTTTGTAATAAATAGTACTGTGGTTTTACAACTACATTTCCATCTGAGTCAATTGCTCCCCATACTCCATTTGATTTAACAGCTGCATATCCATATTGATTTTGCATTGTTGCATCATCATAAATGTAATTAACTATTACTTCTCCATTTGCATTTACAAATCCATATTTTCCGTTTTGTTTTGATAAATATAATGTATGTGCTGGGAATATTGTTTTTTCATCTGTTTCGCTTAGTTTAAATGTGTAAAACTTGTATTCACCATTTACTCTTAATTTTATATAGTTATTGGTTGTATTAATTTCCGAAACTATTCCAGAACATCTTGTTTCAAATTGCATATCTATTAAATCTGATGTTCCATCTTCATTGTTAGCTTCTATAAAACCTTCATCTGACATATAGTAAATAGACTCATATTTGAAATCAACTACGTTGTTGCTTTGATTTGATATTATTCCATATTTTCCATTTTGCTTTGCAATAAAATTATTATCAAATGCATATTTTAAATCATCATAGTTACATGGTAATATTTCACTTCCATCACTTGAAATTGCACCATATTTTTCTCCTTTTTTGATGATTATATTTTCTCCATTTATACTAATTACTTCGTCGAAATTATTTTTTATCAAAACATTTCCATCTTTATCAATAATTTCAAGGTTCTTTCCTTCTTTAACAACATAAAGATTGTTTCCTGTGACATTTTTTATTTCATCATATTTACATTCTAAAATTTGTTTTTTGTCATATGTGATTAATCCATATTTGCTGCTATCATTCTTAACAATATATCCATCTTGATAAGAGTTAGTTAGATTTTGAATGTCAGCATATTGGTTTTCTATTATGATATTTCCACTATCGTCAACTAGTCCCTCTAAATTATCTTTCTTTGTTATAAAACTGTTTTTAACTCCTTTTAATGGAGTGATTTCATTATACTCTGGTGCTAGTAGCTCTTTTCCTTCAAAATTAATTAAACCATATAGTCCGTTTTTTGACACTTTCAATGCATTTGTATCATAATATACTGTTCCTTTTTCATCAACATTTTGCAATGCTTCAACTGTGTCATAAGATGTAAATATTTGGTTTTGTTTTTCGTCTATTGCTTTTGATGAATAAGTTTTGCTATCCATATTTACATCTGATTGTATTAGAAATATTGGTTTTGTGTTGCTTGGTATTACAATCATTTCGTCATATGTTGGCTCTATTACTGTATCTCCTTTTGAATTAATTACTCCCCATTTTCCATTTGAATATACAGTAATGTATGAATTTGAAATTGAAATTGATTTTTTTGATGATTTTCCTGAATTTGATCCATTATAATTAACTAATGTTACAATTCCTGCAATAATTAAAACTATAACTACAATAGTTCCTATTACTTTTTTTATATTAAGTTTTTCCTCACTATATCTCTTACCTCTACTCATACTATATTCCTTTCTATTTTTTTAGTATTTTTGAAACTATTACTGTCATATCATCTGTTGGTTTTCCAATGTCATTATCTATTGATTCCTTTAAAATAATATCAGCTATTTTTTCTGGAATATCTGTTTGAATGTTCTCTAATAATTCTTTTAGCCATATTTCATGATTTGCGTATTCTTTGTTTGAATCAATGATTCCATCACTACACATTACTATAATTGTACCGTCTTCAAGTTTCTTTTCAAATGTATCTATTTTTATGTTATTTAAAATTCCCGTTGGAAGTGAGTTTGATTCTATTAAGCTTACTTCATTGTTGTTGTTTTTTATATATGTAGGGCATGCTCCATTTTTTAGTATTTGAAGTTTACCATCATATAAATCAAATATTCCAATATCAAGTGTTGCATACATTTCTTTTTCATTTGATGTAATTATCGCAGAATTTATTAAATTTATTGCAGTTTCTTTGTTAAATCCAGATGAAAATAGTCTTTCAAGCATGCTTATTGCAATTTTGCTATTCCTTAAAGCATCAGGTCCTGAACCCATTCCATCACTTATTGCAAGCATTAATTTTCCATCTTTTAGTTTCATATTTGATGTTATATCTCCCGAAACTAATGAGTTATTTTTCTTTGCTTTTGCAATTGATACCTGCAAAAGATATTTATCTGCTGAAATATATGTAAACTCACATCTACTTTTATTTAGACGAGCACCACATTTTTGATCCTCTGTCTCCATACTTTGATGTAGTTCATTTGATATTATTTTTTGAATTTTCTTTATTGGACATTCAAAATTTGAATTTTCATTACACTTGTCCACATAAACCTTCACAGTATAACGGCCTGATGACTCCTTGGAAATTTGAATATCTTTTAGTAAAATTTTTTCATCTGCTAAGCTATTTTTTATATTGGTTTTTTCTTCAAAAAATTCGTCATCATTTGGCTTATTTTGTATGTTGTTTGTTATATTATCTATTGCTTGTTTTACATAGCTTAATTCATTTGAAACTTGTTTATTGTTTTCATCAATTTTCTTTGTCCAAATAAGATCCTTTTTGCAAACATTAAAACTTGAATTTAGTGCTTTCAACATTTGTCTAATTTGATCTTGTTCCAGCTTTTTTGTTTCATCATCATTAGAATTCATTAAATATATATTATGTTTTGCAAGTATTGCAATTAATAAGTTATCTGTAAGAATTCCGTTATCTAGGGTCTGATCAAATATGTCTTTTATGATATTATTTTTATCATCATATATATATTCATATAATATGTTATCTTGTAGATTTTGAATATTTAAATGTACTTGTTCTTGAAATTTATCTAGGTTTTCATCATATGATGATTGTCCTTTTATATTTTTTGACATTTCATCAACAGTTTTTGAAATACTATTTAATTGCAGAATTGTGTCTGCACTTTCTTCAATTCTTCCTGTTGACTCTGGCAATAACAATGTATGTGGAATAATATCCTCGACGTTTATTTTGAATGATTTTGGAACTGCAAGTAGTCCAATTGCTGCTATCAATATTTCCTGAAACATTATCATATTGTTTGAGCCACCATTTGCAACATAAGCTATTATAATATTTCCAAGTGCAAAACCAAATATCACTCCTATTTTGCCAAATCTATTAAGTAATCCAGCAAGCATCCCTGAAATTGCATAAGCTGCAATTAAATTGGTTGTTCCTCCTCCAATTATCCCAAGCACTATTCCTACTGTAATTCCAGAAACTCCTCCAACTAGAATGCCATTTCTGTATCCTAATAACAAAATTATAAATATGCAAATTATATTTCTTATTGAAAAAGAAAATATTGTTAGGTTTCCAAGCGCTGATGTTGCAATTGCAATTAACAAGCTTGCTCCTACAACCTCTTCAATTGAAAATGCCTTTTTTATACCATATTTACTAATAACTTGAATTGAATTTACAAATATTTTATAAAAAACATATGTTGCAACACTTAAAACTGTTGTTACCATCAAATCATATATGTAAAACTGAGTTATAATCATTTTGCCTATTAGTACAGTAAATACTGAGATAAATAAGTATCCGCCAAGGTTTAATTGTTCTGTTTTTTCTTCATTAGGTGTAGGTTTTTTTATTAATATTAGTAATAAAAATACAATTGATGTAATAATATATGTAATAATAGATGCTCCGTTAAATTTTATTATTGTTCCAATTAGACTTGAAATATAGACAACTGCAATTGGTATGCCAGTACTTACTGATGCAGCAACCATTGCAAGTCCAAATGGCGACAATGGCATACTTGAAGATTGTCCTAAATTACACATAGAAACTAAAAAAGTAATTATGTATATTGCAATATTTTGCCATGTAAAAAGATTTGTTAATATTGCATTGACATCTATTTTTTCAATGTTTTTTGTAGACTTTTCATTTTTTAAATTTTCTCTTTTTTCGTAACTTCCCGAAATGTTTTGTATCATGTTTCACCTCTAAACTTTTGATTTTATCAGTGTTATTTTAATATTTATCATTAGTATAATTTGTCAAAAGTAGTCGCATAATTCTAAAAACTTTTCTACATTTTATGAGCTTATTCTATAATATTTTTTGCAAAATTACAATAGTTTAAATAAATATAATATGTCAAATCAATTATTTATTTTGCAAAAATAAACAATACTTTTTGAGAAAAAAAACTACTTTCAAAATTTTTGTACTTTTAAGTTACGCTCATGAGTGAAACCTTGCGATCTCCGAGTGAGCGTATTACTTAAAGTCAAAAATTTTGAACAGTTTTTCAATAAAAATTTTTCGTTTATTTTTGCATATATTTAATTCTTTCTTAATATCCTTATGTAAAAAAAATAACGAAGATTTTTAATCTTCGTTATTTTTTTTCGAAACTATTTATTGTTTCTTTTTATTACAATAGCACCTGCTATTACAAATCCCATTGCAATTACTACCGCAATTATCATTGGAATATAGTTTTTGTTATCACCTGTTGGTGGCATAAATATAATCTTTTGAGCACTGTCTGCATCAACTTCTGTTGGTGTAACTAAATCAACATTTGTGTATGTTGATGATGAAGTATTATTTCCTAAGTCTTGATTTGCCATCTCTTGGTTACCTACTATTGAGAATTGCATTCTTCTTCCTACTGTATTTGTAGTCATTACAATTTCACTTAAGTTGTTATATACTAAATTGTCTCCTGAACTGTTCATTGACATATCAGCTGATGCAATAAGTGTTGTTTCTGATTCAGAACCATTTCCATTATCATAACATGTAGGTTTTAATTCCCTTGATAATCCTTGTGTAATTAATATTGAGTTATATGTTCCAAGAGTATCGTAATAAATTCTGTTTACAATATCTTTACTTAATTTTGTACTATCTGTTTTAGATGGTACTAAATCATCTGATGTTGCAGCAACCCATGTTACTCCTTTATCTTGTAAAGCTTGATCATATTTTGATTCATTAGTTAAGTAATCTATTACAATATTTGGATTTGTTGTAACTAGATTTGTATTTTTATCACTTTCAGTTCCTATATAATAGAATGTTTTATCAGAATAATCAACTTCACCGACATTCTTAATTCTGAACTTATAGTGTACTGTTAATTTTGCTCCTTCCAATAATTCATCATCAATATATCCTTGAATTAACTCAGGTGTATTTCTTGAATTTGATGATACGATGGTTTTGAATAATCGTAAATCAGTTGTATTAGCAAAATTATTATTAAAGTTAATAGCATTTCCACTGTTTGTACTCTTGTTTGCTGTACCATATATATGATATCCATGTTGTGCATAATATAAGTTATTTGCAGACTGAGCAGTATTGAATAATGTTTGACCATTTGGTAATACTACACTAATTGATGTTGCTTGCTTATTAAGCATTAATTGTGAACGAGGTCTTTCTTGTAATCCTAAATCAATGTCTTCTATTTTGTATCCTGTTGTTTTATTTTCGTCATTTCCACTATACACTTTTTCATCATTAGAATTATTTGTACCACTACCTTTTCTATAACGTTCAACTTCTATATCAATAACACCAGTTCGTGATTCCATATAAGTTTCTTTTTCAAGTTCATTTACTAGACCTCTTTGGAATGTCTTTTGATCTTCTCCTTCGCTTACCTGGCCTAATTTTTCAAATGAAGCTAGTACCTCAGAATTATGATTCTTTAATGTACTTGAATAATCAATATTAGCTTGACGTCTATAATAACTATCTTTTGCATCAGATATTCCTTTTTTAGTATCTGCTACATCAAAATCATATAGATACATTTTTGTTCTATCTGTTACATCGGCAGGATAGTAATCTTGATTGTCAACATCTGTAAATCCTTTTATGTCTCTATATTGTTTAATAGCTGATTGATCTATTCCTGCTTGGTAAATAGTAGATTTGTAGTCTTGACCATTATATGATTTTGCATTTAAACCTGTTCCAAGTAGCTTATTAACTTCATTTTCTGTGCTTGTTGTTAATACTGTTTGATCATTATCTCCATAAACAAATTCAATGTAATAGTTTCCTGATGGTAATGAGGTTAATGCATATTTTCCATTGCCAGTTCCTAGGTTTGTTGGAGCTGTATAGAAAATACTATTTGGATTTGTTGTTGATAAAATTACTCTACTTTGTCCTTGTCCACTATAATATCTAGTATTATCATAGTTTGCAAATATTGCATTATCATTGTATAAATGTGTTACAATTTCTTTTTCGCTATTATATGTTCCAAATGACATACCATCAGCATCAACATTTTGTACTAATTCTATCAGCTTAATTGTTACACCATTTATTTTGATTTCGTTATTGTCATTTCCATCACCTATCATAGAATTTTCAACAGTATTAGTTCTGTTATCTTCATATACATATCCCGACATTTCCCTTGTTTCATCGCTATTATCTGGAATAACAAGTCTAATGTTTGGAGCTTGATCTGTATCATTTTCAACAAATTTATATTTTGAAGTTGGATCTTCTTCTTCTTTCAATGTTCCTTGGTTGAACAATTTGTAGTTTTCTACCTTGTCATATTTAATTCTACCTGCATCTGTTAAATCCTCAGAAACTAAGTTTCCAGCATTTGAATTAAAGTCTACAATACCAGCTGTCTTTCCTTCAACCTTGTTATCAACCTTGTTACCATTTTCATCAATTATACTTGGAAGTGTTGCATCCTTAGTATATTTTGTTTCGTAACAATTAATTTCTGAAATATTACGTTTTCCTACTGTATATACCGGTTTTCCAGATGCATCTTTATACAATGCTTCATCAAGTTTTGGTTTCATAGTATTAGGATCTGTTTTAACTTTAAATGTTAAATATACAAATGCCATCTTTCCTGGCGTTATCCATTCATTTCCATCTTGGTCTGTTATTCCTGAAATATATACGGTATTATAATTTGAACCTGATGTTGATAATGTTTCATTTTGATTAGCATTTCTTCCTATTCCATATTGAGAAGAATCATATACCTTTAAGTTGTCATTTATTTTTGCGCCTTTTCTATTTCCTACATATGATTGTACAAAATCCTTGGTGTTACCAATATATGATTGTATTACTCCTTCATTTGATTGAATTGTATTTTTATTAGAATCATTGCTTTCATGATCTGTTCTTGTTTTTATAGTATACTCTGATCCATTTAATGTTCCATCAAATTCGTAATTATCAGAATCATAGTAATCAACTATTTCATCTAATTTTGTATCAACCGAGCCTAGATTTTTAACAGCAATTCTATATGTTACATAAACTTGTAGATTTTTAGGAGATGTATAATTTACAGGATTTCCTAGCTCATCATCAGCTGTATATAAATAATCTGATGCTCTAACATCTCTATTATATACTGTTTCTCCATTGTATAATACGTCATCTTTTCTGACATTTACAGTCCAAATTTTGTCTCCATTTTTGTCTAGTTTAGCATCTTTCTTGTTGTAATTGTATATATGTCTTTGTCCGTTTACCATTATTGTTGCTCTATATACATCTTTTTGTAATGCTAAATCATTTTGTTGACGTACAAATAATCCAAAGTTAACATATCTTGCTTGATCCCATGCCTTTGTGTATAAGAAATGGAATTTGTTATTTCCTATGCTATAAATTGCACTATCTCCTGTTGCATTGTATCTGTCCGAATTTTTGTCCAGTGTTACTATCATATATTTATCATATGATGGATAACGAGCTTTTCTGTCATCGCCTTTCGTATTTTCCGTGTATGCATTAATCATACAATCCTTAATATATTGTTCGGCCATTTGTTCTTGGCTTCCAGCGGCTTCACTCGTTGCATTATATACATCTGCATATGATTTTTGTCTATTATATTCTTTATAATAGTCACTTAGCTGTGGTTCTTCAACTTCTGATTTAGTAAATGTTGCGGCATTTACAAAGTTCTCCCAGTAATTTGAATAATTTAATCCAACAGAGCTATTATATGCAAATGACCTATTTTCGCCGTTCAATCCAATATAACTTGAATCTGATGAATGAATCGTTGCAAACCTTGCATCTAATTCTGCCCTAGAAAATTCGCTTGAATTTTGTTTATCACCAACAGCATTAACTTCTTTTGCATTTGAATGATTTCCACCTGCTGACAAATCACTCTTATAATATGTGTCTTGATATAATTGTCCATTATATCTAAATACAACATAATATTGCTTTAATGGGTTCATCAGTGGCTCAGTTGTTCCCGGCTTTCGTCCGAAGAACCAGTACTTACCGTTTTTATCAGTTGTAGTTGTCGCGATTAGCTTGTCTCCACCACTTCTTAGGTTACTGTCACTACCGAATTTACTTTTAGCATATTCATACAAAGAAACTTGAATACCTCTAAACCTTGTTTCATCCTTGTCCATTACACCATTTAGAGTATTTTCCTTTGATTGGTCTTTTTGGTCTATCCAAACAGTTCCTTGTAATTCCATGTTAATCTTTGCATTTGGAATCTTGCTATTAGTCAATTTCCATTTTAAATCGACATCATTACTTGATATACCCTTTTTATTGAATTGTATCTGTGTATATTTTTCTGCACTTTCATTGCTATAGGTAATATATGGGTCTACAATTAAAGGTCCACCGCCATTCCAAGTTTCATCATCATATTCTAGATAATATGTTCTTCCATCACTATCTTTAGATTCATCATACTTTGTATGTGGGTTATCACGAGGATAATGAGGAGTTGACCTTTTATATTGATGAATTTTTGTTTTGTAAGAAAATATAAGAGTTACAACATGTCTACTATCTTTTACAAGCTCAGAGTGATATCTCGCTCCATGGCTTTCGTATACAACAAGATATGCTGTCATTGTTCTATAATGCCATTCTGGTAATGTATCACCACTACCATCAAGAATAGTCATTTTCCATTTATGCGGATATTTATTATATGGATATGACGGAAAGTCACCAGGAGCATCCGTATCATAGAAATGTTCAAATGCACTTGCATGAGCAGGATCATTAACAAAATCACTTACGTACCTTGGATTGTCTCTTACTTTATCTGATGAAAGTCCATTCAATCTTGTAAATTTCGTTTGAATTGTTTTGCAATAATATCTACTCCATTTTCCACTAAATGAACTCATATAATGAATTTTAAAAGTTGGATCAGTATCATGAATGGTTGTTGTTTCACAAATTGCTCCTTCGTTTGCTGGTTTAAATCTAATATAGAATTTCGCTCCTGTTACAAAATTTGGGAACTCAATATGATTTCCATTTTCGTCCAAAAATTCTATATCAGTATATTTATGTCCAATTTTATATGCATTAAAATTGTTAAGGTACTCATCATCTGTTATATCAAAATCAACATAAGAATTCTCAGGTTTTTCTGTTAATTGTTGATATAATAATTTTTGAGCTGGTACAAAGCCTCCTGCAAAATCACCCTGATTTTTCTCTTTATTTTTTAAATTCTCGTTTATTGTCATTTTATATGGACCAACTGTATATTTCCCTGTTGTTTGGTTGACAAATACTTTTGGCTCATTTCCATCAGCACTTTTTGTCGTAAATATTTCTCCTTTAATATCTTCATCGTCTGTATATTGTAAAATGTGATAATAAGCCATCGCGTATGAATAAACAAGTTCTCTTAAATTTCTTACTTCACCGCTTCTAAAATTGTCAAGTGTCCATCCTTCTCCTTTTATAGCAACATTTTCTCCAACCAATGAATCATTTTTTGCAGTCCATATTGCTTGTTGCAACATCTTATAATATGGATTTGTATCACTACTAAAGGCTGCTTCCAACCCAGAAGTTTGTTTAACTAAATAAAATGCATATCCTAACATATTTTCTAGGTTATCAGATGAATATTTTGATTGCCATTCCATAGTATTCTGATAACTTCCATATTCTCCATCTGTATAAACAGACATATCATATTGTCCATAATCATTATCTTTTGGCGTTAAATCAGTTTTTAACATCCAAGCATGAGATTTAGGATTCTCAGCACATAAGAACTGATATGATGGGTCATATTCAGATGTTGCGACATCATTTGAATTACTATAATGTAACCATACATCATCTGGTAAGTCACTTGCATAGGATTTACTTTTACTAAATATAATCGATACAAGAATAATTGCTATCAATAATAAGAATATTTTAATACTTTTTTTCATTTTTTCTCCTTTCTTCATTATTTTATATATTTTGCTACTTTTTTCTTTAATACTAGTACTGCAAGTCCTATACCACCTAGAATTATAACCGTGATTATACTTACTTTCATTATAGTTCTACCAGTTCCAATAAGTATTGTTGTTAGTGCACTTGATTGGTCATCTTCACCATCTTGCATATTTCCTGCTGTTGAATCTATATCTGCAATTGAATAATCATTATATGATTTTTCAATTTCTGCGACATTGTTAAATGAACCTAAATTGTCGTTTGTAATTTGTTTTGTTAATACTAATGTAACTTCTTTTGTTTCTCCTGGATTTATTAGTGTGTTAGCTAATGTTTGATTATATGCTTTATTATCCTTTACATACCATGTTTCATTTAATTCTGAATTGAATGTTAATCCTTCTGGAATTTTATCAACAATTGATGATGCATATCCTGGTATATTTCCTTCATTTTTTATTTGAATTTTATATTCTATTAATACATTATTTAAATTTAAATCTCTTGCAGATAATTCAACTTTTGCATTGTTTTTGTTGTAATTATAAACTTTCTTTCCTCTCTTTGAGTTAACAACCGTTATTTTTGAAACTATTTTATTTAAGTTCAAATCAAATGTGTCCATGTTAACTAATGCTAAATCAATGTTATATTCATTTTTTGTTGGATTAATAATGTTACTTGCTGCTACACTTTGTCCATCAAAAGTTTGTGAAATAAAGTCATTATTTTCATCTTCGCTTACATCGCTTGCTTGATAAATTCCAACTGTATATTTTGATGTATCATATTCTGCAATTACAACATAATTATTTTTATTTAATCTTGTAAATGAGTATGTTCCATCTTCTCCTGTTGTTGTTTCACAATTATTTCCGTCTGCATTTTTTGCTGTTTGTTTTGTTTGTGCATCTATTAATCTTACTTTTACATTAGAGATTGGGGCTTCCCCATCATCCTTCTTACCGTTGTTATTTGAATCATTGAATATTTTTCCACCAATTATATATGTTCCGTCTGATTGTGTTTCTTCATCTTCTTGTACATTTGCTGTTGCATTGCCAGTTCCAACAATATTTATTTTTAATTCATCTGATTTTATATCTAATTCATTATCAATTGCTGTTATTTCCGATTGTATAGTAACTGTATTAGTTTTGCCTTTAGTTACTTCTCCTGGTTTTACATCAATTGTTACTCTTGCACTTTCTCCTCTTGGTAAATCAAATGATGCATTAATATATGATGATTTGCTTTGTTTTATTTGCTTTCCACCTACTGTTATAGTGTAATTGTCTACATATATCTCATCTGGAATCATATTTTCATAATATAATTGCCTGTCAGCCCCTGAGTTATTTGTTATATCTACATATATTTTAAATGTATCAGTGTCATAGCATGTATTATTTGGAATATTTGTCGTTTGTTTTATTTCAATACCTGATTCATTTGATGAAATTCCTGATTTAGTAGTTAATACCTTAACTTTATTTGATTTTATCCCCTTTGTTTCAATATTACTTGTTACTGTTCCATCAATATCAAATGAATTTGTATCCGCAGATGATACTGTTAATGTAAATATTATATTTTTTGAATTTTGTGCCGTTAATTCGCCTACATTGCATGTAATTGTTCTAGTTGCTTTATCGTATGACACACTATTTAACATATTTTCGCCATCATATACTTCATTCTCATAATCTGAAAACTCACTTTTTGAAAATTCTAATCCATTTGGCACAACAACCTTATATTCAATATTGTTTTGTGTTTGACTAGATACATTGCTGATAGAAACAGAAAGTCTTACTGAATCACCTTTTTTTATGTAATTATTACCTTGATTTGTAATTAATTTTGCAGTTAATGTTCCCTCTTTTAAGTTATTAGAGTATGTTGCTGTTTGTTCTATTCCATCAGTGTAATTTAACTTAAAATTGGCATTGATACTGTTCTTACTTGCATCATTTGAATTAAATGATTTAACTACTAAAACGTCAAATGAAACTGTACTTGTTTCTCCTGCTCCTAATTTTGCAAGTGTAGCTGTTCTTTCAGTATCGATTGATGTTTCATAACCATAGAATGAGTTATTTTCACTTAGTCTTGTTTGTTTATCAACAAACATTAATTCATTACTATATTCTCCGTTTTTATTATTTTCATCATCAGTTAATTCAGCTGTTGGCAATTTAAAATCAACTTTTAAATTATTAACAGTTTCTGAACCTGAGTTTGTAACTTTTACATTATATGTTATATACTCTCCTGTTGTAATATCTCCACCGTTTGATATCGCATATCCTTCGTTTGTGTCTGATGCTGATATTGTCATTGTTACTTTTGGTGTGCTTGCTGTTTTCATTACAACCTTTTTAGCTGAAACTAAATTAGTTTTTACACCATCATCTGATTCATTATTATAATATACTCCATATGTTTCTGATGTTGATTGGTCATATCCTAAATTTGATGCAAGTTTTGCAGCATAATTAATTTTTAATGCTTTTTTGGCTGGTACTGCTGATGCTGTTGTTACTTTATATGATTTTGCATCTTCTGTATAATTTTCTGTCCAATTGTTTGAGTCTACACTTTCATTATTATTTGTTGAATAGTAAACTTTTGCGTCATCTTGTCCTTCTACTGTTACTGCTGATGTTAATTTTGCATCTGTGGTTGATTGTAAATCTTGTCCATCTACTGTTTTATTTCCTGCTGCTGGCAATACTCCAAGTACTGTTACTCCATTTGCATCTGTTCCAAGATTATTAACAATTGTTTGTGAAACTTTAACTGTTTGCTCTTTGGTATTTTCTGAAACTTTAATTGTTTTGTCTTCATTATTTGCTGATGTTTCAGTTTGACCTTCAACTGTTACTGTATTTGTTGTAACAAAATCTCCTGGTGCAACAATTTTTACATTATGAGATGATTCTCCTGTTTCTCCTGTTCCAGCATTTGTATAGCTTACTGATATGCTCTTTGTATCAGATGCTGCAGTATTATCAAGTGTTAGATTTGTATTTAATATTATTAATGTTCCTTCTGATACAGTTGATGATGCATATTTTGTTTGTTTTCCGTTTATTGTTAAATCTATTGTATTTCCTGTTCCACTTATTTTTC
>Ga0256406_1004030_pt1 | contig 17384 bp, 19 predicted proteins | sample RumenRJG_03DNA_FD_185986 | JGI IMG/M metagenome (GOLD analysis project Ga0256406, IMG submission 185986) | Bovine rumen microbial communities from Lethbridge, Alberta, Canada - RJG_03 | ecosystem: Host-associated > Mammals > Digestive system > Stomach > Rumen | place: Canada: Alberta | collected...
CGCAATGAACACAAAAAAATACCCCCTCATCATTATTGATGAGAGAGTATCTCTTAACTTAATGACATTGGGGAGACTCCCCGCCATTTTTCTTATGAGGGATAATATGAGCGAACTGAGTATTTTTATAGATGAATCCGGAGACGTAAGAAACAGTTGTCGCAAGAATAGCGGTTATATGTTGAGAGGATGAACTGGGTCTAGTGTTGGGTCTAAGAAAAATGAAGACGACGGAGACCAGTGATTGTAATGGACTTTAGAAATCAAATGTTAAGCGCTCTCCGCCACTGAAAACCCCTTGAAATTTCAACGATTTTAAGGGTTCTTATTTTGCAAGTTTTGTTAACTTTTTGGGTGTTTTGTTAACACTTTTGCACAATTAGCTGGCTGTTCTGCTCAGAGAATTACTAATCAACTGATGACGTTCATCCCTGTCCTTACGATCGAAGCAATAATTACCATAGGTGGTCCTCTCGTCCTTTTGTCCCATCATCTCTCTGATGGTGTTGATATTAACACCATAATCTATGAGAGTACTAAAGGATAAAGCGATTGTTATCAACGGAGATATCGGAGACATCTTAGATCAACTAGAATAGAAAATAATTACATGGTTTAGACTATGGACGTTTCATAAGTGGGACGTCCTTTTTTATTGCAAAGGAAAGGAGGAAATCTTATGCAAGAAGATGTTGAACAGAGAACGATAGCTTTATCAGTGAGAGCAGCACGCATGACATCCATCGTGCTGCAACAGGCACTCAGAAATATTTATGGATTCTCAGAAGCATAAATCCAAAGAGCTGCCGCATGGCAAATAGACTCTAAAGGATTTGATGAAGCAGAATACCGGTGTCTCTAATTAAGGCCACGAGTACGAAGGTGTTCGTTTCATGATTGAATGCACTATGGATAAGTTAAAACAGCTTTAAATCCAGGAGTTTATCTACACCTGCATATTTTTTGAAATATTTTAGATGTAACCATTGACATTACAACAAAACAATGCTATATTAACACCGTCAGATGAAACCGCTACGGTTACATCAATGAACTTTTTAACATTCGAGGATAATTACCTCGCAGGGCAGAGCCCGGAAAGGAAAATAATCATGACAAATAAGGAAAAAGCATTAGCACTCATCGGAACATTCGTATCAGGAGATACAGCAAAGGCAAAAGAACTTTTGGCGCCTGGCTATATTCAGCATAACCTGGCATTTGGTACAGGAGCAGATGCATTTGTAGCAGCAGTTGAAGGACTTGCACAGGCACCTGTAAAAACAACGGTTAATAACATTCGCGCATTTGAGGATGGAGATAAGGTTTTTCTTCATACAGTATATAATTTTGCAGGAGCAGGAGAGCAGGTTGGATTCGATGTTTTCAGATTCGATGAAGACGGTAAGATTGCAGAGCACTGGGATAATCTGGCAGACAAGGCAGCTCCTAATCCTTCAGGACATACTCAGATTGATGGAACTCTTGAGAAGAAAGATGTAGATAAGGAAGAGACACGTAAGGTTGTAGCTGGATTTGTAGGCGATGTACTTCGTGGTGAGAATCCTGACAAGCTCACTTCTTACTACGATGGAGATAAATATATTCAGCATAATACTTCAATTGCAGATGGTCTTTCAGGTCTTGGAGCTGCACTTGAAGCTATGGCTAAGCAGGGAATCTCAATGGTTTATAACAAGACTCATATGGTTCTTGCAGATGGAGATTATGCTCTTGCCTGCTCAGAAGGAACCTTTGGCGGTGTACCTACAACCTACTATGATCTGTTCCGTGTTGAGAACGGATTTATCGCAGAGCACTGGGATGTAATGGAGACATTAGCTGATAAGTCTACATGGGCTAATGAAAACGGAAAGTTTTAATGTAACCATTGCAACTACATCTGCCACGAAGTAAAATGGTGACTGGAAGGCGCAAATCGTCCAGTGGACGATTGTTCTGCGCCGACCGAAATGGAATGGGGAGATTAAAAATGCAGATATCAAGCAGATTTACGGTTGCACTTCATATTTTTACATGTGTGGATACATTTAAAGATGAACACAAGGTAACGAGCGATTTTCTTGCAGCCAGTATAAATACGAATCCTGTCATCATTAGAAAGATACTTACTCAGCTTAAAAACGCAGGGCTAATAAATGTTATCAGAGGAACAGGCGGAATAGAGCTTACAAGAGATCTTAAAGATATAACTCTTTATGATGTGTATCAGGCAATAGAGCCTTTGGAGGATGGAGATCTATTCAGATTTCATGAATCACCAAATCCAGAGTGCCCTGTTGGTAGGAATATCCATTCGCTATTGGATGATAAATTGAAAAATATCCAGGAAGCGATGGAATCAGAGATGAAAAAATACACTCTTAATGATTTAAGAACCGGAATGCAGGAACTGTTGGCAAAAGAAGCTTAACAATGAGACTCTGAGGTGTTTACTTCAGAGTTTTTTTAGAAGGATGTGGAATATGGAAACTAAGGAATATTTGAAATACATAGTGGAAGAAATCCATACAACTATTGTGGCAACGGTAGATGATGAAGGACTACCTGTTACAGCTGCTATAGATATGATGGATTATGATAATGACAGTTTATATTTCCTTACAGCAAAAGGAAAAGGATTCTATGACAGACTAACAAAAAGACAATTTCTTGCACTTACTGCGATGAAAGGTGAGGATACCATGTCAAGTGTTGCAGTATCCATCCGTGGTAAAGTAAGAGACCTTGGACATGATAAGATACCAGAGCTATTTAAGAAAAATCCATACATGCATCAGATTTATCCGACGGAAGAATCCATGAAGGCACTAACTGTATTTCAGATATATGAGGGAACTGGTGAGTGGTTCGATCTCTCCAAGAAGCCTATAGAAAGGGCATCCTTTAACTTTGGAAAAATAGATATTATGCGAGAACGATATTTTGTCAAAGATAATTGTAACGGATGCACAAGCTGCTTATCTGTTTGTCCCCAGAGCTGTATCATTACAACCAGTATTCCGTATGTCATAGAGCAGGAACATTGTCTGCACTGTGGTAATTGTTTGAATATTTGTCCTGCTGGGGCAGTAGTTAGGAGATGAAGACTATGTCAAAGAATACTACACAGGAAAAACGTCTTGATTATCTTGTAGAAGAGTTCAAGGCAGATTCTGATGAATATAAGGAAATACAGACGCCAAATAGCACGGAAGATAAAAGACGAATCTTAAGGTCACTTATGAATATCCGTATGCCGAAAGAATTGTCCTCTGAAGTAATGAAAGTACAGGATGAATATCTGACAGAAAGAGCGGCTGAAAAGGGTGTGATGAATCTATCAGATATCCCGGTTATCAAGGATGGACTTTCTATTTGGCAAGGGGATATCACAAGACTTTCGGTGGATGCTATTGTTAATGCCGCTAATTCGCAGATGCTTGGTTGTTTTGTTCCGATGCATACTTGCATAGATAACTGTATCCATACTTTTGCAGGAGTGCAATTAAGAGCTGAGTGCTACAGGCAGATGAATGAACTTCGAATCCGATACGGAAGAGACTATGAACAGCCGACCGCCGTTCCAATGCTTACTGAAGCTTATAATCTTCCAGCAAAGAAAGTCATTCATATAGTAGGACCAATTGTTCAGTACAAACTTACTACTGAATTAAAAAAGGATTTAGAAAACTGCTATAGAAACACTTTGGATATGTGTGCTGAAAATAGCTTGAAGAGCGTTGCTTTTTGCTGTATATCAACAGGAGTATTTCATTTTCCTAATAAAAAAGCAGCTGAGATTGCCGTTAAGACTGTGTCAGAATGGCTTCGTGAAAATCCTGGTAAGGTAGAAAGAGTGATATTTAATGTTTTCAAAGATGAGGATAAGGTCATTTATGAAAAACTTATATGATGATATGCCTAATGGTTATCAGGAAACTATAGAGAAAGGAATGAATGCTGTGAGATACTTTACTAGAAGCATGTCCTATGGTGAAGGAAGCAAAGAAGAGCAAATAAAAAGTCTTTCGCAAGCAATCAAGGAAGCAGACGCAATTGTCATTGGAGCAGGAGCGGGACTATCAACATCTGCTGGCTTAACATATAGCGGCATGCGTTTTGAAAAATACTTCTATGACTTTGCCAAAAGATTTGGAATAAGAGATATGTATTCAGGTGGTTTCTATCCGTTTCCGAGTGAAGAAATACGATGGGCCTGGTGGGCGAGACATATTTATTTTAACAGATATATTGATGCTCCAAAGCCAGTGTATAGGGATCTTCTTAAGATGGTTTTCGATAAGGATTATTTTGTTATCACAACAAATGTAGATCACCAGTTTCAAAGAGCAGGTTTTGACAAGAAAAGACTGTTCTATACTCAGGGAGATTATGGTTTGTTTCAGAGCGTGAATCCTACTATTCAGAAAACCTTTGATAATGAAGAGTGGGTAATGAAAGCTATGGAAGCACAAGGTTTTGTAAGAGATGATCAGGGAGTATTTCAAGTACCGATTGATGGTAAGCTACTGATGGAAATTCCTTCTAAGATGATTCCAAAGTGTCCTGATGACGGCTCTGATATGACTATGAATTTGAGAGCTGATGCTTCTTTTGTCGAAGATGAAGGATGGTATAGGGCATCTGCAGCATATTCTGATTTTATTCGCAGACATGAGAATCTCCATGTTCTTTATCTTGAATTGGGAGTAGGAACTAATACGCCAATTATAATAAAGTATCCATTCTGGAGGATGACTCTAAAGAATCGAAACACGGTCTATGTCTGCATAAACTATGGAGAAGCGATTTGTCCGAAAGAGATAGAAGACCGATCCATCTGCATCAACGGAGATATAGGGGAAGTATTGACAGATGTTATGGGTGGTGAAGGAAAGGCAATATAAAGAAGTCTTTCGGGAAAGTTAGTGGTGCGGATAGTGGTGTGAGTACATTGCATAAGCAGGATAGCCGGTAAAATCAAGGGGATGGCGGACCGCACGTCCCATGCTCTCCGCCAGAGACGACTGTTAAAATATACAGTCGTTTTTTTGTTGCAGAAACAGGTGTAAACATGCAGATGTGATATCATAAAGGCGTTAACTGAATTCCGGTTTATGGAGGTAGGCAATGACTGATATCAGACTCGTTCCTCTTGATCAGGACGACAGAGAACAATTCATACTTGACAATCAAGAAGCTTTTAACTATGGTGCTCTTGAAGAGTTTGGAATGCGCGATGACCACTTGGAGGAAGATGGTCAAATAATCTCGCGGGAAACGATAGAAAAGTCTATCAATAGCGGCATTGCTTATCGCATTATGGATGGAGATAAAAAAGTCGGCGGAGCCGTGATCAGAATCGACGGGACTAGAGGCGATCTTGATTTGCTGTTTACATCCCCCAAGGTCCACAGCAAGGGGATCGGCTATGCTGCCTGGTGTGAGATCGAACGGCTTCATCCGGAGGTGGAGGTCTGGGAGACGGTTACACCGTATTTTGAAACCAGAAACATTCATTTTTATGTTAACCGCTGCGGATTTCATATAGTTGAATACTATAACAGGTATCACAAAGATCCCAGTGAACAATGTGAATCGAGCGAGGGTATGCAGGAAAACATGGATGGGATGTTCAGATTTGAGAAGAGAATGAAGTAGACGAATTCTCATTTGCAGGGGTGTTGAATGAAGAATGAATTATCAAGACATAGCGTGAAGTCAGGGGCAATCGGACTGATCATTAGCTTGCTACTGATGATTCTATCTGCATGCGGAGGAGACCAGCCCGATGCGGATGCAAGCGAGAAAGCGGCAGAGCCTGCAGAGACAATTCAGCAAGAGAATATAGAAGAAGCTGGTGAAGAAGGCGACATAGAAAAAGAGAAAAATGATATGAAGATGACTATAAATGATACAGAAGTAACAGTTGAATGGGTGGACAACGAATCCGTAAAAGCGCTTGCGGAGAGAGTGGCGGAAGGCACATTAACTATGCAGCTGAGTGCTTATGGCGGCTTTGAACAGGTCGGAGCCATAGGGGAGACTTTGCCAAGCTCTGATGTTCAGACAGTCACAAAGCCCGGGGATATAGTTTTGTACTCCGGAAATCAAATGGTGATATTCTACGGATCGAACTCATGGTCATATACGATGCTCGGAAAAATCACGGACAAGACAGAGGCAGAACTCAAAGAGCTGCTTGGCGTAAACGAAGTTACAGTAGTTCTAGAATGATAGATGAGAAAGAGGACACGGTATGGAATACAGAAAACTCGGAAATACAGGCCTTGAAGTGAGCATTATTGCACTTGGCTGTGAGGCATTTGTAGAGGATAACGGCAATGCAAAGAAGTTCCTGGACATGGCGGAAGAGGCAGGGATAAATTACTTCGATCTTTTCTCACCTGATCCAGCTGCACGTTCTGCACTGGGTGAGGCACTTAAAGGAAGAAGAGAGAAATTTATAATACAGTCTCATATTTCGTCTGTTTGGAAGAACGGTCAATATGAGAGATCGCGCGACCTTAATGATGTAAAGGCAGCATTCGAGGACTCTCTTGAAAGACTGGGAACTGATTATATAGATGTAGGGATGATTCACTATTGCGATGCGGATGAGGATTGGCAGACTATAAAGGACAACGGAATTGTAGATTATGCAAAGGAACTGAAGGCACAGGGAAAGATTAAGCATATAGGGCTGTCGTCTCATAATCCGAAGGTCGCAATGAAAGCGGTCGAAGAAGGTGATATAGAAGTGCTGATGTTCAGCGTAAACTATGTGTATGATATGCTGCCGGGTACGGAAAACATCGACGACCTCTGGGCGGATGAAGTCTATGAAGGCGGCTTTAAGAATATGGATCCTGACAGGCAGCGCCTGTATGAGCTCTGCGAGAGCACCGGCGTAGGCATTACAGTCATGAAGGCCTTCGCCGGCGGAGACATATTAGATGAAAAGATGTCTCCGGCAGGCGCTGCCCTCACAGTTCCTCAGTGCATCAGCTATGCACTTTCAAGACCCGCCGTTTCGACCGTCTGCACCGGAGCAAGGAATACGGAGCAACTTGAGGAGAGCATCAGATACGTTTATGCAAGCGAAGAGGAAAAGGATTATGCGGAGGCGTTTGCGAACTTCCCGAGAGTGAGCTGGAGCGGACACTGCATGTATTGCACGCATTGCCATCCGTGTCCTGCGGAAATCAATATAGCGGATGTGATGAAGTTCCTCAATCTGGCAGTTGCCCATAACGAGTCGAATGGAATCAGAGAAGGAAGCCCGGAATTTCGTTTATCGGATACGGAGAGAGGACATTATGAGGCTCTGGAAAAACATGCGAGCGACTGCCTGCGCTGCGGCCTATGCGAGACACGTTGTCCGTTTGATGTAGAAATTCGAAAGAATATGGATAGAGCAGAGGCTATATTTAACTTCTAGCTTTTCGGCAAATTCCGGTTTATGGAGGTGAACAGTATGACAATATCCCGTATCATGGAAAAGATGATAACATTTTCTGATGGCAATATTCATGATGTTGATCATTTTGTTCGAGTCTGGAATTACGCAAGAACAATCGCTGAATTGGAAGCAATCGATTCGGAAACTCAATACATTCTGGAAGTGGCTGCAATCACTCATGACATAGCATGTCCCCTGTGCCGCGAGAAATATGGAAACACGAACGGCAAACATCAGGAAGAGGAAGGAGTTACCCTGGTAAGAGAGTTTCTGTCTGATTCCGGAATGACGAAGGCGCAGATTGACCGCGTGGCTTTCCTTGTGGGGCACCATCATACTTTTGAGGAGATAGACGGGTTGGATTGGCAGATCCTTATAGAGGCGGATTACATTGCAAATGCAACGGAGAACGGGTACAGCAAGGAAAACATCAGATATTTTATGCAGAGAATCATGAAAACTGAAAGTGCTATAAGACTGGCGCATGCCGTCTTTTGCTTGTAACCAGAAAATTGGAATACTGCTATGATGCTTAAGGAAGCACACAAGAAGATGATGAGAGAAGAACAGTTCCCGCTTGATTTGAAAGAAGCGTTCTCTTTAGGAGCGAGACTGATGTAAAGTGTCGTAATGATTGGTGGTGTGGATAGTGATGCTCATGGCAAAAAACATGAACTCACAAGAGAAAAGATTGACACGCGCAAGCTGTTCGGCCATATTGGATTTCAATTCCATTATGGCCGAAAGGAGCACCTATTTGACAGACCGTTTATTCCTGATGATTCATACATCCGAGAGCGCAGTGATTCAATAGTTCCTTACTCAGACATATGGTCTGTTATTCATAGAGGGTCAATGCCTGAGCTTCTCGACCCTGAACGTGACTGGAAATGGTTCTACAGGGATTATGTACGCACCTATCTTGAGCGCGATATTCGCAGAATAATAAACATAAAAGATGAGATAAAATTCAGGAATTTCCTCACGTGCCTGGCAGCAAGATCGGGCGAACTGTTAGTATATCAGGAACTGGCAAACGAGGTCGGAGTCGACATAAAAACAGCTCAGAACTGGGTGTCCGTGGTTGCCGCATCCGGACTTGTGCGGATCATCCATACATACCAAAACAATATAGTCAAACGAGCGATAAAAACACCGAAACTTTTCTTTATGGATACAGGTCTTCTGTGCTATCTTACCGGCTGGAATAGCCCGGAAGTACTTAGGAACGGCGCAATGTCCGGCAACATATTTGAAACATTTGTGGTTTCCGAGATTCTGAAAAGCTACAGTAATTCAGGCAGCGGAACTGACGGCATATATTATTACCGTGATAAGGACAAGAAGGAAATTGATTTACTGATAGAAAGCGGCAATACCATTCATCCTGTTGAGATTAAGAAATCGGGTTTAGTTAAGAAAGACTGGATCAAGAATTTCAGCGTGTTGGAGAAAATCCCGGGGAAGCAAGTGGGCCGCGGTGCCGTGATATGCCTTGCGGAAAAACGATTGCCAATTGACGATAAAGTAGATGCGCTACCTATAGAATATATATAAGAATTACAAGCGATACAGCGCAGGCCTGAATCCTGTGGTGTCGATAGTGGTGTGAGCGTGTCGAGCAAGCTAGGGACCCGGTAAAATCAAGGGTCTGAAGGACCACACACCCCATGTCCTCCGCCAAAATGAGCCTTGAAATTTCAACGATCCGAGGCTTTTTTTTTAGCTTTGGCGGTTACGTATAGGGGCGGGCCGTTACATTTGTATACGGATGATTTCGTTCTTATCGTAAGATTCGGCCGGAACAACATGAAAGAGTACGGAAACGAGTTCTGATGTGATAGAATTCAGATGAACAGCTTCTTTGGAGATTCGTGGAGATAAGCACAATGAAAGATTTGGGAAGAAACACATGCAGAATAGCATTGGTTCAGGCTGAGCCGGTAATGTTTGACAAACAGGCCTGTCTGGACAAGGCAATAAAGCTCATAGATGAAGCAGCTACCGAGAAGGCGGAGCTGATAGTATTTCCTGAACTGTTCATTCCGGGGTATCCTGTCGGCATGAACTTTGGCTTCAGTGTCGGCAAGAGAACAGAGCCCGGGAGAGAAGATTGGAAACGGTACTATGACGCTTCAGTAGTAGCCGGCGGTGATGAGTTCCGTCATCTCGCTGATGCTGCAAAGAAGAGCGGGGCCTATATAAGCATCGGTTTCTCCGAGCGCGATGCAGTAAGCGGGACGCTGTATAACAGCAATGCCATATTCGCTCCGGACGGCTCATATAATATCCACCGAAAGCTCAAGCCAACGGGCTCAGAGCGTCTTGTGTGGGGAGACGCCGATAAATTCTTTTTCCCTATAACAGAGACCCCGTGGGGACCTGTCGGCAGCCTGATATGCTGGGAAAGCTACATGCCTCTTGCCAGGGTGGCTCTGTATCAGAAAGGTATAACCATCTATATCTCGCCTAACACCAATGATAATCCCGAGTGGCAGGCTACGATACAGCACATAGCGATAGAAGGCAAGTGCTACTTCATCAACGCGGACATGATAATCCGCAAGGACTCGTACCCGTCTGACCTGAACGCTTCCGAAGTAGAATACCTGCCTTACCGGGTTTGCCGTGGCGGCAGCTGCATAATCGATCCGTTCGGACATTATGTCACGGATCCGATATGGGATGAGGAAACTATCATCTTTGCCGATCTGGATATGAATCTGCCGGCAGCTTGTAAAATGGAGCATGACGCGATCGGGCATTACGCGAGACCTGATGTGCTCAGACTTACAGTAGAGGACAAATAAGCATAATCGAAAGTGAGACTATGAAATAGTGCTGTCATATGATGCGACGCCGGGGGCTGCGGAGACTATAAACGAATGGAAACTATCAAAGATGCGCCGATTGGGAGAGCATTCGCATGATTGTTCAAGCAAGTGAGAAAGAAGCATTGAATGAAAAGTGAATCAGATGAGGACATTCACAATCCGTGACTGAGGATTTGATAGTGTATTGAAAAAGAAGACTACGTGAATCAATCTTCACAGAAAACCGGTTGAAACTTTCATTTTTCGCGTTATAATCGAGCCATCGATATGCAGAACTTACGGAGAGGGCCCCTCCGTATTTTTATTATCGAGATATTATGCAACTAAAAATAGTTGCATAATTCAAACTGTGACACTATAATAGAGAAAGGAAGGGACTATGAGTAAAAAAGAAAAACTCATTAATAAGTTAAAGTCTGATCCTAGAGATTTTACCTTTGATGATGCCGTAAAGCTTTTGGGATTACTGGGCTTCAAAAAACACAATAAAGGGAAGACAAGTGGGTCGCGAGTAAAGTTTGCAAAAGAGGGAGACTCTGTAAAGATAGAACTTCATAGACCGCACCCACAGAAGGAATTAAAAAGTTACCAAGTGAAGCAGTTAATAGAACAACTGACAGAGGAGGGGCTCATATGAAAAATACCATGGTATATAAAGGATATGTTGGTAGCGTTGAATTTTCGGAAGAAGATGGTGTTTTCTTCGGAAAGGTACAAGGTATACGTTCGCTCATATCCTATGAAGGAACTACTGCAAAAAAGTTAGTATCTGATTTTCATAATGCTGTAGATGACTATCTTAGCTCTTGCGAGGAATTAGGAGATATTCCGGAAGTGCCATATAAGGGCAGTCTCAATGTGCGCTTCCGCGATAGCGAAACACACAGAAGAGCAGCGATATACGCAATCTCCACAGGACAGAGCTTAAACAGTTTTATAGAAAATGCAGTTTTGGATAAATTAGCTGCCGTTAATGCTTAGCAGAAAAATAAATCTTGTCATAGCTGTACATGCGTCGGTACGTTATCGGCGCTTTTTTTTGCAGAAGAATCAAGAGGAGGAAGTCGCATGTCAGACAACTGGGTCGTGCATCATGAGGAAAATGATTCGCCGCAGACAGCACTTCATCTGAAGTTGAATCAAACGACTTAATAATGATACAATTTTGACTCGAGGGGGTATGGGCATTTGCATACCTCCTCGATTATTTTTGAAGTATCGGATACACATGAACAAGACATTTAGGAGTGGAGTTTTTGGAGATACTAGAATGGATGAAGCATTATTGACTCTTGCGTTTTTCGCTCTGGCGGCCATAGGAATATTTATAAGATTGGTTTTGCCGCTAGTTCTAATTGTGATGGGTATAATAAGAATAAAAAAGAACAACAAGAGCGGAAAAGTTCTGCTGATTGTCGGAAGCGTTTACCTGCTGATTAGCATAGCTTTCTTTGTATATTCCGGGGTGAAGTACGGGTTTTAGTAAAAATGGATGTAGGCTACTTAAATGATTTGCCAAGTAGTGTGACGGGAATCAATAAGCACACGGATCCGGATGAAATAAATGTAAATCAGAAAAACAGAAACGACGGAGAGTAGGAGGATTACAACTATCGCTCCAAACGAAAACGAAGATCAGGCCCGGCGGTAATTTGCGGGGCCTGATTTTGTGAGATGCAACTGATAAGCAGAATTAGCCGATTAGTCGAGAATTCTGCCGTCTCTTGAGATGGTGACTACCTGCCATGGTATAAATTTGCCGCTGGCCTGAAGCGAATTTTTTGCTGCTGTCTCGAGCCCTCCGCAGCATGGGACTTCCATGCGCACGATGGTTACATCTTTGATGTCGTTATTCGCTATGATGGCCGTGAGTTTTTCCGAATAGTCGACTGCATCGAGCTTAGGGCAACCGATTATAGTGGTGCGGCCTTTCATGAAGTCCTCGTGCATGTTTGCATATGCGTATGCAGTGCAGTCAGCTGCGATCAGCAGGCGCGCTCCGTCAAAGAACGGGGCCTCAGTTGGTACGAGTTTGATTTGACAAGGCCACTGAGCGAGGCGAGCGGTCGCTCTTACAGGGGCTACCTCTTGTGTATGAGCTGTAAGGGCCTCGCTCGCTGCTCCCGGGCATCCCGCAGTGTTTGCGCTCTGCATCTGCATGGCGCGTGAGCCCGGGCAGCCGCCCTGATGGGCGGAGTGGCCTTGCTCCTTCTGCTTTGCGATCATCATTTTCCTTCTTTCGTTTTCATCTTCAATCTGCATGATCTCTTCAAATGTCATATTCTTTACCTGATTTCTGTGCTCTTCCTGAGTTCTCTTTACTGCCGCATCATCATACGCAGGGGCTTCTCTCTCCTCAAATGTGATGGCACCTGTCGGACATGAAGGCAGACAGTCACCGAGTCCGTCGCAATAGTTCTCTCTTACGAGCTTGGCTTTGCCGTCGATAATGTCGATTGCACCTTCGTGGCATGCTGTAGCGCAGAGTCCGCATCCGTTACATTTCTCTTCATCGATCTTTATAATCTTTCTCTTCATTTTTGGTTCCTCCGTGTCTTGCAATCGGTATTCGCTTGTTTTTATACTGACATTCTAGTAATATTCAAATTGAAAGTACGTGGTTATTACCACCAAATGATTTTTTGAGGACTGCAAATATGGATATAAACAAGGTTCGAAACACGGTAATCTTCAATGGCATGACGGATGGTGAGATAGCTGATGCTCTAAAGGGACTCAAAGCTTCTGCTAAAAAATATGAAAAGGGAGAGGCAATCTTTCTGGCAGGAGATACCACGAGCAGAATGGGGCTTGTGCTTTCCGGCAGCGTTACCATAGAGAGCAACGATGTCTGGGGAAACAGAATGATCCTTAGCCACGTGGAAGAAGGAGGCTTCTTTGCAGAGACATACGGTCTGCTTGGAGATGAGATAATGCTCGTTGATGTTATAGCCAACGAAGCTTCTGAGATACTCTTTCTTACCGTAAAGAATCTCACATCCAAGGTGTCTGACGAGGGGACATGGGTGACAAAAGCAGTCTCAAACCTACTTTCGATTTCAGCACAGAAAAACCTGATGCTGTCCCGAAGAAGTTTTCATACTTCCCCGAAAACCATACGCGACAGAGTGATGTCTTATCTGAACAGTCTTTTCATAAAGCAAAAGAGCAGAGAGATAGTGATACCTTTCGACAGGCAGCAGCTCGCAGACTATCTGAATGTAGAGAGGACAGCCCTCTCAAAGGAGCTCGGAAAGATGCGAGATGACGGTCTGATATCTTTCAAAAAGAATAGATTCATAATCAAGACCAGGCATACATGTTGATTCTGAGATGTACATGCAAAATGCCATCAATATCTCAAAATAAACAACAGCACGAGTGTCATTTCTGTATTGAGCTATGTCCGAGGAGTTGCTGAATGCAGCGAATATCTACACCGGCTTCAAGCAGACCGGTCGCAAAGGAATGCCTGAACATGTGCGGAGTAATGTGTATCTCCTTTGAAGGGGTGTACTTTCTTATAATGTTACGTACAGCCTGGTCAGATATCCTATTGCCATATTTGTTTAGGAACAAAGCGTCGTTTTCCAGGATTGCTGATTCAAATAAATAGTAATAGTTTCGGACATGATCTAATGCTTCATCGTTGCAAATATATGCCATGCGCTCCTTACTGCCTTTGCCACGAATAAGGAACACTCCGGTATCAAGATTCATATCAGAAGGTGATAACGCACATAGCTCAGACACTCGTACACCTGTCGCAAAAAGAAACTCAATAATAGCAAGATCTCGAATAAGCATTGAGTGTTTATATGAACTCTTTGCTGATGATGCTAAGTGTATTATTACTGAGAGTGTATTTTCTATCGCAGAAAGCGGAATTGCGCGTGGAAGGGGCAAAGGACACTTAATTTTTGATTCTATGGGGCGTATCGTTAAATTGTAATGTTGGTTCAAGAATCCAATAAAAGCATTAATTGATGCAACTTTTCGAATGGTGGTGCGCTTTGAGTAACAATTGTTACAGTATTGAGTCATAACCTGAAATGACATCTCATTGATATCTTCTAAACTCGATATTTTGCAAGCTTTAAAATAGTCTAATAAATCAGATTTATATGCTCTGATTGTATGTGGACTTAGCCTTCGATAGTTTGAGCAGTATTCAATATAGTTTGCGAGTGCGTTGTTGATTTCCTTGACGTCCTCCTTTTTAGTATTTAGTAGCCTTGGATATAGAATGGTATTACGAATGAAAACAATCGCAAAATCAATCGTAAAAAAATACGATTGGAATTACGACAAAGGCGCTGAGTTGATTGACTTATATTTCTACAATGTACTACAATTAATTTGTGCCAAATACACGAATAAAAACTAGCCAAATACACGAGTCAAATTTAGACAAATACACTATTTAAATTTAGACTTATTCACTAATGGATTGAGCGAGGAAGACTTTTAAAAACGAAAGATAAACCAAACATGTTACACAAAACAATCATTTAGAGGACAGAGATGAAAAAGTACATAAACAGAATAACCGATCAAAAACTACAGATGCATTTGGAATCAAAGGGTGCAGTGCTAATTGAAGGACCGAAGTGGTGCGGTAAGACAACAACTGCTAATCAGATTGCTAAGAGTGTGGTGGAAATGGACCGTCCGGAGATGGCAAATCAATACCAACAGATGGCCAATCTGAATCCAAGTCTTTTACTTGAGGGAAACACTCCGAGACTTATAGATGAATGGCAGTTGGCACCTAACCTTTGGAATGCTGTACGTTATGAAGTGGATAAAAGAGACGACTTTGGCCAATTCATTCTTACTGGCTCTGCAGTGCCGGCGAAAATAGATAAGAGCAGCCATACAGGTACCGGAAGAATTGCAAGGATGAAGATGCGGACTATGTCTTTATTCGAATCAGGAGATTCATCCGGTGATGTCAGCTTAAGAGAACTGTTTATGGGACATGATATCTCAGCAGTTAATAATGACACGTTGGATAAGATTTCTTTTCTGATTTGCAGAGGGGGATGGCCTAGAGCAATTGGGGTAAAAGAGCGTGTTGCCTTACGACAGGCAATTGACTATTACGATGCTGTAGTAAATATAGATATGTCAAGAGTTGACGACTCAAAGAAAGATCCACAGCGTACAAGGCGTTTGCTTCATTCATATGCAAGACATATAGGTTCACAGGCATCATTAGAGTCAATACGATCCGATCTGGTGGCAAATGAAACAGAAACGTTTAGCCAGGATACATTATATTCATATCTTGATGCGTTAAGACGAATACATGTTTTAGAAGACTCTCCAGCATGGAATCCTAATTTACGCTCTAAAACCGCAATCAGAACAACTGATACAAGATATTTCAGCGATCCATCAATAGCCGCTGCAAGCATTGGGATAGGTCCTAATGATTTACTAAATGATCTTAGTACAATGGGCTTTTTCTTCGAAAACTTGTGTGTTCGAGACCTGAGAGTATATGCAGAACTGTTGGATGGGGAGGTATACCATTATAGGGATAAGTCAGGACTTGAATGCGATGCAGTAGTACATCTTCGAAATGGGTCATACGGATTGATTGAGGTAAAGCTTGGTGGAGATGATTTAATTGAGGAAGGAGCGAGTAGCCTACAAGCCCTTGCAAGTAGCATTGATACATCGAAAATGCCAGCCCCATCATTTCTTATGGTACTAACGGCAATTACGCCTTTCGCATATAGGCGAAAGGATGGAGTTTATGTAGTTCCGATAGGATCGCTCGCGCCATAAATTCTTTCAATTAATCCTTAAAATAATCTCTGACTATTACATTCATATTGTTCCACCTCGTTTAGAACTATACCAGTTAGAATGGAACAAAAAATTATAAATGTAACATACAATCATTTGTATAGGTGTTGTATAGGTGTAGTTACCAACATTATTTAGACAAAAGAAACAGAGATGTTTCCCAATGCACTTGGAAAACATCTCTTCTTTTGCAGTATTGTCCGGAGTCTGCAGTTTCCCGTACTAACGTTTCGAGAACTGGCACAGAGTCTCAACCCGTTGCAATGGCTGTATTCCTTTCTATAAAGTTGTACATGCGCGGCACACCGATAGATACAGATAGAGGCTAACTGAAAGAATGCTTAGTGACTGTGCTATTTTTTATAGTAATAAATCTTGTGTGACAAGGTTTCACTTGAGAAAACAAGTCATGCTAGGTAGGAATGATTCGATTATATCGAATGTAAAAGTGGATTGAGCTATAATCACATAATATTATAAAAAGTTAATGACCATTCATTTCATCTGCTAGGGAAGATATACCACAGTAGACAATTATAATTGCATGGTAGAGATATTGGAAAGCGTTTGTGTGCAGTAAAAAAAGCATGGTATTATAAAGTTACATGTGGTTATATTTAGATATGAAGCATTAACCAAGGGATTCGTTTTTCGGAAAGAGATGCACTATGTTGCATTTCACTCTGAAAATGCACTAGTGCATTTTCAGAAAGCGTGTGTCTTATGGGCAAACAAGAACAACTGCTAGAGTTTGTGTATAGGATTTAATAGAGTTCATTTGTGTTGAGCATGGCGTTGAGTATGGCTAGGATATAGTAGAATAATATGAGTCAGAATCCTTAACATCTATGCGATTTTGAAACCGGTCTATACAGCATTAGCTTTAGCTTCATATTCGACCTCTACACAAATAAAAAAAGCAATGGTAGAATTGCTCATATGGAACAAAAGTATTTTTAGTCATGCAGATATATGAGCAACTAATAACAATGTTGGTGTATGGACTGATGACTAATGCAGGGAAACTGCAAAAGGAATACACAAAATGAAAATACGGATGTACATTCAACTGTATTTGCTAAATACACGGTTCCGTTTGCTGTTGAATAGTACTTTATTAACAACTAATCGTAGTATGTTAATTATGATGTTGGGGTCGAAACCCCACTAATAAGTTAACGTTAATAGTTCATTTGCACCTTGAAAATTTCATAACTGGCTAAACTCAGCTCATTCGTGTGGATCCTTTCGTATAGTTGCAGGGTTTC
>Ga0256406_1004031_pt1 | contig 17381 bp, 9 predicted proteins | sample RumenRJG_03DNA_FD_185986 | JGI IMG/M metagenome (GOLD analysis project Ga0256406, IMG submission 185986) | Bovine rumen microbial communities from Lethbridge, Alberta, Canada - RJG_03 | ecosystem: Host-associated > Mammals > Digestive system > Stomach > Rumen | place: Canada: Alberta | collected...
TGGTCAAAAATAATATGAATGTCTGTCAACCCTTACCTATATGAGAATATTAACAGCATCGTTCATTATAATTTAGGGTGACGCATTGACAAAGTCAGGAAATAATAAGTGCATTCTTCTTCTGCCCAAAGCGTGCTTGAAGAAACTGATTTGAAGCGATCAGCCACAAAATTTTATGCGCGTAAGCGCAATTTTACGCTTTAGCGATTTTCGTCATGGGCAGGCTTGACACCGAAGGTGTGGGGCAGAAGTGATGGGGTAGCCGTCGAGCTTGCTCGTAAGGCTACCCCATCACTTCTGACCCATAGCTCCATTGGGAGCGTAAGCCTGAGCATGACTATTTTCCATTACCTTTTCCATCTGAAAATGGCAGGGCTGTCCACTCAGCACGAATGCTGATTCCAATTTGGAAGATTCATGTAACTCCGTTGAAGAAAAAGGTCGTTGAAATATAACGAAATATGGGTACAACATATTGAACACCCTAATTTGAAAGTCAAGTTGGAGGAGCAGATAGGCTGGCATTCATGTGGTGGATATACGTCCGGACTGCTAAATCTTTGCGATTTCGGCTCGGATGTCAGCGAGAATGCGTAATTTTGCAGTACAGTCGCCGATGGTGGTGACAGGATGTAAACATGTAGTTATGCAACGATTATCCCTTATTCTGTTATTCGTTATGACCCTAATGAATGTGAGTGCCCAAAAGCGGGCTTTCACCATTGCTGATGTCTATCGTGTGGAATATGCCAGCTCGCCGAAGCTGAACGTCAATGGTTCGTGGCTTGCCTTCACGCACAGCCGTTCCAGTCTGAAGGAGCACAAAGGCTATCGCGACGTGTGCCTCATCGACACTCGCAGCCGTGAGCTGTGCACGCTGACCAGCGACGGCAAGAGCTCGTTTGTGCAGTGGAGTGCCGACGGCAAGAGGCTCTATTTCCTTTCTACACTTACGGGTAAGGCTCAGCTTTATGTCACTGATGCCGAAGGTACCCATTCGGAACAAGTCACTGATTTTGCCCTCGGCGTGGATGCTCCCTTGGTTTCGCCCAACGGCCGATACGTGGCTTTTGCAGCCGAAGTTTTCCCTGAGGCCGGAGCCGACGGGAAGAAAAATGAGGAGCTGCAGAAGAAGCTCGACGACGGCCCCGTTCAGGCTCATATTGCCGACCATCTGCTCTACCGTCATTGGACCGACTACGCCGACGGAAAAGTGCAGCATATCATCGTCTACGATACAGAGCGGAAGACCTACACCGATGTCACACCCGGTAATTATGTCTCGCCGGTGTTTTCTCCCAATGGTGCAGAGGGGGGCTTCTGCTTCTCGCCCGACAGCAAGACGCTATGCTTCGTGAGCAACCATACGGAGCACCCGGAAGCCAACACTAATTGTGACCTTTGGACCGTAAGCGTCGACGGTGGACCGCTGACCTGCCTCACGGCCGATAACAAGGCCTGGGACGGCAGCCCGCAGTATTCGCCCGACGGACGATGGCTGGCCTACCGGATGCAGACCGTGGAAGGCTATGAGAGCGACCGGTTCCGTCTGGCGCTTATCGACCTGAAGACCGGCGAGCGCCGTGTGCTTACAGAGAGCTTCGACAACTGGGTGGACGACTATAAGTGGAGCGCTGACGGCAAACAAATCTATTTTCTTGGAGAGGAGAACGGCTACGAGCCTCTCTTCACGGTTGACGTTAAGAGTGGTAAGGTGAGAAAGCTTGTTGCAGACCGGGCAATCTCAGCCTTCGATGTGGATGCGAAAGGTAACATCTATTATGCCTATTCCACTACCGGTAAGCCTTCGGCTCTCTATGCCCGTAGATCTTCAGCAAAGGAAGAGACTCAGCTCACCTTCTTTAACAAAGCCTTGGAAGACGAGGTCGACATCCGTCCTTCCGAGGCCATGTGGGTGAAGGGAGCCAAAGGCGACAGCGTGGAAGTGTTTGTGGTGAAGCCCCATGACTTTGACCCAGCCAAGAAATATCCGCTCGTCATTAATGTGCACGGTGGTCCGCAGATGCAGTGGATGAACAGTTTCCGTGGCGACTGGCAAGTGTATCCCGGTGCCGGTTACGTGGTGGCCTATCCCAATCCTCATGGCTCCACGGGTCGCGGTCAGGCTTTCTGCCGTGCCATCAGTGGCGACTGGGGCGGTGCGCCCTATGAGGATGTGATGAAGGTGACTGACATGCTCAGCCGTCTGCCCTATGTGGATGCCGGCCGTATGGGAGCTATGGGATGGTCGTACGGCGGCTACTTTATGAACTGGCTGCAGGCCAACAAGCATCCCTTCAAATGTTTGGCTTCCATGATGGGACTCTTCGACCTGCGCTCCATGTGGGGCGCCACGGAGGAATTGTGGTTCCCCAACTTCGACCTTCAGGGACAGCCGTGGAACTCAGAGCTCTACAAAAGGTTCTCGCCCTCGGAGTATGTCGCCAATTTCCGAACGCCCACGCTCATCATCACCGGCGAGCGCGACTATCGCGTGCCTTACACCCAGAGCCTTCAGTATTTCAACACCCTGCAGACCTTGGGTATTCCCTCACGCCTCATAGTTTTCAAGAACGATGGTCACTGGCCTGACAACCTCCACTCCATGCCCGTCTACTACAATGCCCACTTGGAGTGGTTCCACAAGTATCTCGGTGGTGCTCCCGCACCCTGGGACACGGAGAAAATGGTGAGGAACCAAGTGGAATATTAGTGCAGTCTCTCTGCTCCCCTCTGCCCCTCAGCCGGTGTCGAATGTGTTCGCTTTTTGCACTAATATTGATACGACTGAGGGGTGAATAGATTTTTTTTGTTAATCATTGCTTGATGTTCATGTCCTCAAGATAAGGAATGTCAGAAGAAATAATAGAAAGGACAGAAAGCCGTTGCTGCGCAGGGTGGCTCCTTTGTAGTTTGTTGTTTCCACCCTTATAGTTCGATACTGGCTCCAATCATGAAGTCGGTGCCATCGGTGAGGGGGCTGTTGAGGTAGTGGTATTGTGGACGGTAATTAAAAAGGTTGTCGGCCGAGAGATTCACCTTTATGTGACTGCCGATGCGTGTTTGCACCATCACTTTGAAAATGCTGTAGGCGGGGTAGTGGATGCGGTTGATACCTTGGGAAACATCATAGTAGTTGACAAACTCGTTGTTGTCCATGCCCGACAGCCATCTGCCGTCGAGTGCTATGTTGAAGCCGATGAGCTTGGAGAAGCTATGGTCCCAGTCGATATGTCCAGTGAGCGAGTGCTTGCGGGAGGGCATGTAGGGGCTTGCCAAATAGTTGCTACCATCATCGCGCAGGGCATCCTCATGAACAAAGGCGTAGGCCAGCCGTGCCGTGATACCGCAACGCCAACGAGCCCGCACTGAGGCTTCGGCACCGTAGACATTGAACTTGTCGATGTTGATATAGGGCAGACGGGGAAGCTTCGTGTCGCCGTCCTTGTAATATGGATTTCCCGATGTAATCTTGTTGCGTACGTTGTTGCAATAGCCATTCACGACGAGGTCGTAGCCATTGTGGACGTATTCTATGGAGAGATTGAAGTTGTGGCTCACTTCAGCTTTCAAGTTTGGATTGCCTTCGATGACCCAAATGCCCATCATGTCGAAGTCATAGTATTTCTCCTTCAGTGTAGGAGCCCGGAAGCCCATGCCGTAGCCAAATCTGACGTTGAGATGCTTCAGCGGAGTGTGGCGGATGCTCAGCTTGGGCGTAAGGCGTTGCATGTTCTGGTCAGAGAAATAATCGTAGCGCAGCGCCGTAACGATCTCCCAGATGCTGTTCAGGTTCCAGTCGTACTGACCGAAGAAGTCGAAGCTGCTCTGTTTTTTACTTCCACTGAGCTTAGCGTTCATCAGGTAATCATGCATATAGTCAGCGCCCATTGTAAGCACGTCGGACCCGATGTTGCGGTTGTAGAGCAGCCGGATGCTGTTCTGCACGTCGGAGTAGCCTCTGACATCGCGTTGCCGGTGGAGATAGTTCGACTTGTCGTATTGGTCGAAGGAGTAGGTGGCATCCAGAAAATCGGCGTTGCTGATGGCCCATTTGGCACGCAGTCCGGCGTTGAAGTCACGATAGCGTTCCGGTGATTCCACTTCGCGGCTGACCTGTCGGAAGAAATATCCGGCGCGTCCGGAGAGTTTTAGCTTCTCGTTGGCATCGAAGGATAGCTGGTCGTTGAAGTGCCAGGTCTTCTCACCAAAGACAGTCGAGATGACGCGCCCCACAGGGTTGGCACCATTCTCCACATCGTAATTGTCAACACTGGTGCGATTGATGTTCAGCCTGTTGGCCCATCGTCCCCATGCATTCTCTATGCCTGCTGCATAGCGCTGTCCGTTGTGCTTCGACAGTCGGCCGCTTATATTTATGCCGAAGCGGCGGGCTCCCTCCTTGGTAATGATGTTGATGACACCTCCAGCCGCATTGCTCCCATAGAGCGCAGAAGCAGCACCCTTGACAATCTCTATATGGTCGACATTATCCGTCATCAGCCGTGAGAAGTCCACGTCGTCCATGGTCTCCCCCGCTAAGCGCTCGCCGTCAACCAATATGAGAACGCTCTGTCCGCCAAACCCCGAGAAGTTGAGATGCACCATTTGATTTTGAGCATAGCTGAACTCCACTCCGGGCATCACCGTTTGCAACAGGTCGCGGATGTTGGTGGCATCGGCCTTGCGGATGTCGGCATTCGAGATGACCTGCGTGAGCACAGGCGTTGTGAGCAACGTCTTTGGCGTACGGGTGCCTGTCACCACCACCTGCTCGATTTGGTGTCCTTCGAGTAGGGTGTCAACGGGCTCAGCCGGGAGTGCTGGCTGGATGCTGAGGAAGAGGAGGAAGAGAAAAAGAAGACGTTGATGCACTTGTCAGTAGGGATATTTGTAGTCGATGGTCATCCAGCACTTTGTGCCCGCGTCGTTCATATAGTTGGCCAGACGCAGGGCTACATAGCGACCGTTGCGCAGTCTGATGATGAATACGTGGCCGTTGTATGTGGACGAGGGCGGAATGGGCGGAAGATGGAAGCTGAGCCAGGTGGATAGCAGCTGATTGACGCTGATGCCTTGTGAGCCGACGAGACAGGAGAGGAGCTGTGAACGGTCCGTCCACACGGCGTTCTCGCTCCACGTGTCGGCTACCCATGTCATTTGCTTGCCTGACTTGGATATGGAATCATTATAGGCCGTGAACGACGGTGGCATGAGGCTCAGATCGGAGCAGTCGGTCTCGATGACGGCGCCACCGTTGGTACGCACATTGTCGCGATGGATGGCGATGCTCCATGAGGGCGGCTCTGCTTGTGGAGCTGTAGGGCGGTAAGAGCGCATCTCATTGACTTCTAGGCCCTTGTCGAAGACATCGAACCAATAGGTGTAAATGCCCGGAGCGTGGAGTGAGTCAGCCTTCTGTCTTTCTGTCGTCGTGGAGTCGGGAATGGGATAGGCCTGAAACTCGGTCTGCATACGGTAGAGGGCTGCCGTGTCGCCCTCCTCGCTGAGCATCAGCAAGGAGTCGAAGTCAATGTAGTACCAGTCAGTCCAACTGGTGGCATCCATGTAGATGCGCCCGGCCATAGACTGCGGAGCATTCTCACCGGGCTCATCGTAGATGCCGTTGAAGATACCTTCGCACGATGAAGCCATGACGACGGATACCATGCAGAGCAGAGGCAGAAGAATGTTCCTCCTCCGTCTCTGCCACCATTCTGACAGGCTCTCATCCACGGAGCGTGGCTTTTGGGTGTGGGTGCTCTTGCGGTAAAACAATGTCTGAAGTATCTGTGCTGCGCCCCGACTTGCTGGTCGGGAGCGCTTGCAAACTTATTTGACTGCTGTGGAGATTCCCTTGAAACGGCTGCTTATGGGGAAGGGCATCTTGCCGAAGCGGTAGGTGTCCGTAACGATGCAGTTGCCGTTGGCATCGAGCTTCACAGTCACCTTTCCGGTCGTGAGCACGTAGTCGGCATTCATGGTTGTCTTTCCACCGTTGACGGCTGTGACGTGCGTAGTCAGTTTGTCGGCAGCGTAGTCACGCACGTAGGCACCTGCTTCCTCGTCGTAGGCGATGTTGCTGATGGTGTAAGAGCTCTGTGTAATAGTGCCAATCACGGTGTTGGCGTAAACTTCCTGCGGTTTCGTGAGGTTGATGGTGCCGTCGCTATTGGTTGTGATGGTGTAGCTGAGGTCCGATGCTATGTAGGTCCAGGCCGCATTGTTGTTGATGGTCACCGTGTCGTTTCCCATGTATACCAAAGGTGAAGCTGTGGCCGGTTCAAAGACGATGCTTTCTATTTCGCTGGCTTGAAGTTGCAGAGTGGAACCGTCGGTCTTGGTGATTTTCACTGTTTGGGCGGATATGGAAAGGGTGCATACCAGGGCGGCTGCGAGTGTGAATAGTTTCTTCATGACTTATCTTTTGATGAATTTGAATGTTTTCGAACTTGTTTTGACGATGTATACGCCCTTCTTTGGGCCGATGTTGACGGTTGCCTCACCATTTTGCGAGACTCGGGTTTTGCCTACAAGGGAGCCGTCGGAAGTGTAGACCGTCAGACTGCTGCCTGGCTGGAGTCCACTTGCACTAATGCTCTCTCCCAGACGGAATACTGCTTGCTGCGTGACTTCCGTTGACGAGATGCCTGTGGCTGTACGGTCGGTGAATTCAAACATGCGGTAGGCTGTGAGCGGGTACTCCACGGTCTGCGCGCTACTGGTGATGACAAGGTTTGCTGCCGTAAAGGTCACAGTGGGCCTGTCGGCAACCTCGAAGTAGGTGGCGCTACCGTCTTCGCCACTCACTCTGACGTATTTGGCTGCCTGGACAGCCACTGAGGCGCTCGTCAAGAGCATTACTGCAAAGAGGCGTGATAGACTTTTCTTTATCATATTATTGATGGTTTGTGATGTTGAAGTGTTATGACTTTGCAAAGTTAAATATTATGACACATTCCCGCAATCCCCATTTATATGGATATTGATGGTGTTTCGGCCCGGCGTCTTTGCGAATGTGCCGCATCGTCGGTGTTCCAAAGCGAGAAAGAAAACAGGCAGCCCCATCAAGGACTGCCTGTGGAAGATGAGGGCGAAAGGGAATTATTTCACCGTTATTTTCTTGGTACTGCCGTTACGGAAGCGAATGATGTAGACTCCACGGTGGACCCGTTTCAAGGCATCGCGCCCGCTGGCAACCTTCTCACCACCAATGGTGTAGACATCAAGGGGCTCACCTTCGGATGGCGTGCGTCCATTGTTGTTCACCTCACTGATACCGAGAGCCGCTGCGGTTTTCAGAACCACTGTGTCGCAACGGAGCGTGTCCTCAGTCGTTGAGACCGTGAACGTGGTATCGTTGTAGCCTAAGAGCGAGCAGGTTATCGAGAGTGTTGTCGAGGCAGGCAACGAGAAGCTGTACTTGCCTTCTGTGTCGGTCTTGGTCTCTGCCACGACCTCACCGTCGCTGTTCCTGACCGTCACCGTCACATTCTCCAAGGGTGCAGGCTCATAGAGCTTGTGTTGGCTGAGGTCGGCATCCTGTCCGAGCACGATTCCAGTTGCGGTTACGCTGTCCACATGCAGGGTGTCGTTGAAGACCACATCGGAGGAGTCGGCAAAGCTGATGGCTGCCTCGTGGCGAACTGTCCTGAAGCCTTTGGCGCTGATCTCAATATCGTAGGTCTTTTCCGTTTGAGCCACGTTGATTCTGTAGTTGCCCTCGTTATCCGTATTGCCCGAGTAGAGCACGTCGCCACTGAGCAACCTCACTTGAGCATCTGCCACGGGCTTCAAGCCGGCATTGACAACTTTTCCGCTCACCGTCGACTTGTTTTCCACACTGAAGTAAGCCACCGGTTCGCCGTGCGAGAGATAGCCGAAGTCGTCACCGTCGAGGCCGGCATCCTTTGCGCGGTAGACAGCCTTGTCCCTCACTTGGTCATCGCTGACGAAGTACACTTTCACGTAGTCGTCGGCATCATGATGGAAGGCAAGGCGGATGCTGTTGCCGGTGTAGACGAAGCCGTTGGGAATGTCGAGCGTAATCATATCGTCAGGATTGTGCCCGTCGCCGTGGTTCACCGCGAAGTCGAAGTCCTTGTCGGCAATCTTCGTCATTGTAGAGGTGTCGGGCATGAGAGTCGTCTTCTGATACGACAGAGGCAGCGTGTCGGTGGTGTTCTCTATGTAGGCCGTGTAGTGAGCCTTACCCTGCTTGGTGTTCGACGAATAGCCGCGGAAGACAATCTTGTAAATCTTGCTTCCCTTGTTCAGACCCAGTTGCCGTGCGGTGTAGACGAGCTCGCTCTCTGAATGCTTATAATAGAGGTGGAGCGGCGCACCCGTACCCATGCTGGTGCTGTCGTTTACCTGTTTCATGACGATGGAGGCTTCTTCCTTCACTTCCACCTGAGTGGTGTCGCTGTAGGTGGTGCGGCCCTTGTAGGTGAAGGCAACGTAAGCACTGAAGATACCGGCCTTGTGTGGTGTGAAGTTGAAGCTGTAGCTTGCTCTCTCTCCCTTGGCGACAGCCGGAGTCTTAGCCTCGGCCATCTTCTCTCCATCGAAGTAGAGCTCCGCTTTGTAGCCGTTGGCCGCAATGCCTGAAGCTTCGGTGTTGAGTGCCGTAGCGCTGGCTGTGTAGGAATGGTTGACCACCGCTGTGGATGGTTTGTCGCTCTCTATCACATAGAAGCCATTGGCGTCAGCGAGCGCCACGTTGATGGTCATCGGAGTCTCGGCCTTCAAGTTGCTCTTGAAATAAGGAGTGTAGCCGTCCTTGGTTACTTGCAGCTGATAGCTCAGACTGGTCTGAACGACAGACAGTTTGTAGCTTCCGTCGGTCTTAGTGGTGTCGGCATATTCCACATTGTCGTGCACCATCTTGACCAAGACGCCTTGCAGAGCCTTACCCGTGGCTTGCGAAGTAATCTTTCCGCTGACGATGGACGGGTTGACATCGATGTCGAGATAGATTACTGGCTGTGCTATGGCTGTGAAAGAGGAGGGCAGCTGGCTGTCGCTGTGCCGTCCGGCAGCCTTCATATTGTCGTTGACCAGTTCCCACGACACGTTCTTCCACTCGTCGCCGTCAGCGTCGGCAGCTATCTCAATGCTGTTGCCTTCGTAGACGAAAGGCTTCGTGAAAGCTATGTGGATGAGGTCGGCAGCCTTGGTGACAGCATGTGAGTTGTAGCTGGCCTCGCCTTCGCCTCCGGCCTTGATAGTATAGTCGGCCTCGTAGACCTTCGTAAAGTTCGCAGTGTCGGCTATGTCGATGAGTGCGCTGTCGGGACTGAGTGAACTGTGCGAGGAGTTGCGGATGAAGAGTTTCAGAGGGTTTGTAACATCAGCCGGACAATAGCCTTTGTAGGTGATGCCGTGGATGACGGTACCCTTAGGAAGGGCTATCTGATCCCTGGTGTAAATGCTGACACTCTGACTCTTCTTGTAGTAGGGATTGATGATGCCGTTGGCGTCGCTGGCATTAGCGTCGGGAATGCCCACCTGTCGCTGTGCCGTTGTCGATTCCGGATTGACAGTGATGGTGTCGACTACGCTCTTTGCCTCAAAGCCCTCCGTAGTGACATTGAAGAACACGGCCATCTTGCCGCTGTTGTGAGGAGTGTATCTGAACGAATAATCCTTGCTGCTGCCAGCGGCCAGCTCCACGGCCTCGGCCGGGAACGACTCGTTGCCTATCGTGAGTGTGGCCTCATAGCTGCCGGCTTCCTCCTTCTTGTCGTTTGCATTCTTGATGGATGCCCTCACCGTAATTTCCTCGTTGACCGTAGCTGTCTTGGGAGCTTTGAGCGAGGTGACCTGGATGTTGTGAGCGAGCTTTACCTCATGGAAACCATAGAGATTGTCGAGATGGACACCTCCGGCCTCGAAGGCCAGGTAGCATCTGCCGGTAGGAATACCTTTCAGCGTGAAGGTCTTCAGAGCGTAGTTGCTGTCCCAGCTCATGCCTATGACTTCGTCGCTGAAGTGGTTCTCGGCAGCCGTTGTGTCATTGTCGTTAATCGATTTCACAAGGCTCCAGTGGGTGGCGTCGTTACTGTAATAGACATTCAGATAGGAGCGGCGGCTTATCTTTCCGGCTTGGAACGAGAAAGTTTCACCCTTCTTCACATCGAGAGGAGGTGTCACAAAGCGAGCCTTGTCGTCGACCTCATTTTCCTGGACACAACGGCTGTTGTTGGCTATGCCTGCACTGAGCGGCCAGGTGGAAATGGTCCATCCGCTGCCAGCATTGAACGTCGGTGGAATGATGCCGCCTTCAAAGTCGACGTACCACTGGGTGGAGTCGATGACTGCTCCTTTGAGATGAAGATGGAAGTCGGCGAGCTCGTCCATCTTGAACACAGCCATTCCTTCCCTGGTGCCGGGAGTGCTGTTGTCGAGAATGATACCTAAGGTGTCGCTCTCGTGAGCCTTCACGGTCAGTGGAGCCTTGCCGTCAAGCAGGAATCCCTCGGGAAGTGTGATGCTGGTGATGTGGAGAGCCTTTGCTCCGGCATTTGACACGATGAACTTGCGCTCCTGCCGGCTCTTGGTCATACCAAAGTCAATGAGAGTACTGTCGCTGATAGAGGTGAGGGCGCTGGCCGCAGAATCGCGCAGGGCGAACATGGGTGCGTAGGCGATGGGCTTTACGCGGGCCGCGAAACCGTAGGTGCCGGAGACATTCTCGCGAAGGATGAATGAGGACGACTCTCCGGCAGGATAGTCCTTGATGTTGAGCGTAGTACTGATGGGAACCGTGTCTTTCTGATTGACAGACAGTGTTTTTGCTATTTGGAACTCAGCCACAGCTGTGGAGTCCTCCTTTTTCAGCAGTGTCAGCGAATAGCCTTTGTCGCCCGGCTTCAGGTCGAGCATACCGGTGTTGGTGATGACGGCCTTGCACTGTAGTGTGAAATTGCCGTCGGCATCAGCGTCGACGGTATAGTTGGTGACCTGTTCTACGTCCGTGATGGTGAGAGCAGGCTTCTTTACTATCGAAGCCTTTTCGGCCGTGAAGTTGTCCATGAAGAGATTGTTGCCACGGATGCCGATGCGCGTACCTGCCGGTATGCCGGTCATGGTGACTTTGCTCCATGCGTCTTCATTGATGACTGTGTCGGTGGTGAAAGCGATGGTGTCGCCCTTGGCGAACTTGCCGTCTTGCTCAGTAACCTTGAAGAAACGGATGGAAGTGTCGTAGCTCTTCAGACCTTTAATCATCAGTGTCACCTTGCCTTCTACGGCAGGAGTGACGAGCAGGTCGTTGGCTGAGTAGGACTCGTAGAAGGATGAAAGTTCCTGACTGCCCACCGAGATGCAAGGTGAGCCGTCGACGCCCGACGCCTCCCGATAGTAATAGTCGACGTAAGCCGAAGAGTAGTAGCCTTCGTACTTGTCGACAAGATGGCCCCAGCCTTTGGGAGCCCAGTTGTGGTCGAGTGACGAGTAGTTCGACTTGTTCGCAATCGTAAAGTCGTAAGTGTAGTTTTGCACTTCCTCGGTTACTTGCGAGAAGGCAGGCGATAAGCCCGTCACCAGACCCAACAGCATGAGTAAAGAAATGATTCTTCTCATAAGCAATTGTGATTATGGGTTAATTATAATAAGGTGTTCTCATCAGCGCTTGATGATTTTTCTCACGCTTCCGTTTTTCTCCTTCAACAAGTAGATGTTCCTGCTGTTATTCTTTTGGAGCACGGAGGCCGGGACCCGGCGTCCTTGCAGGTCGAACAGCTCCTCATCGCCGTCGGTGTCGGGGCGTGTAGAATGTATGTCCGTGGTACCCATCTCGACGATGTGGGCGAAGGCTCTTCTCCATCCTGCGTCGGTCTCATAGCTCTGCTTGGTGCCTTGTGGCACGTAGAGCACAGCTTCGTGGGGAATGGCAGTGAAGGTGGAGTCGTCCCACAGTATTTGGTCCAACCGGGGAGGAGTCTTGGCGTAGCTGACCACCTTGGTGAGACTGCTGCAATGGGCAAAGGCGCCCGAACCCAGGTAGGTGATGGTGGAGGGAAGGGTGACGTGAGCGAGCCGGGTACAGTATTCGAAGGCGCCGCCCCAGATGCTGTCGATGCCTTCGGGGAGGATGACTTCCTCTAAGTGGGTGTCTTTCCAACAGATGCTGCCGGGAATGACGGTGAGTCCGCGGCCGAATTCTATCCGTCTGAGCGAGTCGCATTCAGCGAAGGCATACATTCCGACGTCGTGAAGCTGGTCGGGCAGTATTACAGCTCGCAAATTCTTTACGCCGTTGAAGGCTAACTTGCCGATTCTTTTCACCGCCGGACCAAAATGAATAGAGTCGATGTTCAAGGCTTTGCAGCCCATATAACAGTAGTTGCCATAGGCAGGGAGATTGTCGGGTACGCCGGCTTCTGTCAGTTCGGGATTGCTCGAGAGTGCGAACCTGCCAAGGGAGTCGATGCCCTGTGGCAGCGAAAGGTACCTCAGGCTCGGGCAGCGTGCAAACATGTAGGACGGTGCCTGGTGCTCGTTTCGCAATTTGTAATAGTAGAGCGCGTCGGCATAGTAGACGCTGTCGGAACCGCTCTTGAGGGTGGTCTCCGAGAGGTCGAGGCGGGCGAGCACGTTGCGGGTGGAGTCTTTTTGCTGAGGAGCCATCATGGGCAGCATGGTGACATCGCGGTCGTCGGCAGGTTCCTGCCCGTCAGCGTAATCGTCGGGCGACGAAGGCACCAAGCCGCCGCACAGACGACGGAGCACCATCAGGTCGTAGCCGTCGATTTCGCCCGTCACCTTCAGTGCACGGATGGTGTCGTAGCTTTCGGCCCCGAAGTTCTTCTTGAGATTCTCCAACAAGTGTCCGGCAGTGTTGTCAATCCGGTGCTGCAAGGAGGCTATGATGTCGTCGTTGCTCGTCATGTAGAGTCCCGTTATCTGTTCCGCGTCGCGGAAGTCCATCACATTCGTGGCCTTGCCTGTTGAGGTGTCCACCGTGTAAAGGACAGAGGATTCGTCGGGCATGACGCAGGTCCAGTAGAGTGTGTTGTCGCTCAGGTCGAAGCATGCGCTCACGTTATAGGTGTCAGGGTGAATACCGGTGGAGCCTATCAGAGTCTGTTCGCCGGTCAGTTTGTCAATGCGGTAGAGGCAGGCCTCGCTGCTAATGGCAAAGAGACGCCCTTCGCGGTCGACGCTCATGGCTAAATAAGTGTGTTCGGCCGGAGCAAGCGTCACGCGCGACAAACTTCTGTGATCGGTGCGGAAGTCGGAATAGCCTATCTCGTAAGTCTGTTGGACGGGATTGCGAAACGAACCGTAGACGTGTCCTGTGGTGTGGTCGTAAGCTAAGTCGGTAGCCCGCATCTCCAGACCTACGGTGTCGGCATCGGAGAAGTATTTCTTTGCCGTGTCGAACTCCTGGTAGGTGAGGGTGGGGAATACGATTCCTCCCATTCGGAGGAAGCAGAATTTGCCGTTGCGATAGAAGGCTCCGCCATTGGCCAAAAGGCGCAAGTCGGTGAATCGAGCGTAGGTGGTGGAAGGAGCCTTGGGCGCAAACTCATAGAGTCCGAAGGGGCGTTCGTCCTCCGGAATAATTTCGCCAGTTCCCCATTCGCCTTTGTTGTCCCAGGAAGCACAGTAGATGACGTTTCCCCATAGCTTTTTTGCAGTTGGAAGATTTGCCAATTGAGCTTTCGCTGGCATTGTGATGGCTCCTGCAGTCAAGGTCAGGAACAAGGTGAGAACAGAATGTTTCATAAGTCTCATGGTTGCTGGTTCGACATGATGCGGTGATTCCGCACTTTCTCTCTTACTTTTTGTGGCGTAGCAGAAAGCATGTTTATGCTTCGCTTTCGTGGTGCATCGTCTCGCGGCAAGTGGTGCCCGTCTGTAAGCAGAATTACGGTTTGCGCACTGCAAAGTTATATAAATCCGTTCTTAATTGCAATAAAACGACAGAAAAAGTTTGAATTCTGTGTAAATTTGTTGTTTTCTTTGATGCTGAATGGGATATAATCTAAGTGCGGAAAGATGTTTGCAGAATGAATAATACTTATTTTCTTGCCACCAGTCCTTCGTTGTCAGTGCAAGTTCTCTTTGGCAGTGACAGATGTCAACGAAGCAAGAAAAGCCACAGTGGGCTCTTCGTAGAGGGATGTTAAGCTCGATACGCTGCGGTTTAGACTACGTAAACTGCTAACTATACCCTCAAAATGGCGATTAAATCACCTTGTGCTTACAGTTTGTAAGGCCGTAAGTCGAAAAGTGAGAAAAAAGCGCTCTGTAAAATCTTAATTTGTAAAATAAAGCGTTAGAAAAAGGGCTTCTACAGTGCCCACGTCGCGCAGCAAACTGACATCAGTCCGAAAATATGGGCATTTTTTGATGTTTTGCAAGTGTGTGTAAATCAGTGTATTATATTTTTGTGTTGAGTTTTTGGGCCTGAAAATCATTGTTTTGTCCCAAGAAAGTGCCATTTTTTGGCTGCGTAAACATATGCTTTAAGCCGGTAAAAGTCCGATCTCGAGGCGCTCGTGGTCCTACCACGAGAGGCTCAAAGTCCGATCTCGACCAAAAAATGGTCCGAAAATGGTCTCGCCGCCGTCCATTCTTCTCTATTTCGAGGTTTTTAGTCGAACGAATTTTGTAAAGTACTATTACTGCCATAAAAGTTTTCTATGCGAGGGCAATAAACGGGCTTTTACAGCTAAGATTCCGAGAGAAAACAGGCAACAGAGAGGCTAGTTACTGATAAATGATAATCGTTATTAGTTTGTATTTTACTGATTGTCAAGTATCTGTGGTGCTTAATCTTTTATGAGACAGGCTTTGGCCGAAATTGTTAACTCGAAAGTATGGCTCTTTCATTTAAGATTCATCTGGCATGGTATGATTGTTGTCATATTTCTGTCGGCTCTCGGTCTACTATAGAAAATATTTTTTAATACGATGATAAGCAACGTGTCGCTTCGCATTAAATATTTGTCCTTTTGACTGTTCTATTAAGGCTTTCAAAAGGCGTTATACCAATATTCGTAGAGGTTGAATCAAAGTATATCACCAATGAATTTCCCCAGGCTTGTTTCGCTCGGTTGTTATCTGTATCTCTTTCGAGATACTCTCGACCTCTTCGAAGCCGTCGCTGCTTGATTGCATGCCCCCATCAGAACCATATCAAATGAAAGAACTATGAATTTGGAAGAAAGAAAAACAAGGTCATGTGCTATCACTTCCTATAACTTTTATTAATTTTGCAGTATGCTTGTAAGAGGTGCGTCGTCTTGTTCTGTCTATATACAGACTGGAGATGTGGTATAGAGAATTAACAAGTTTTCGTAAGTAAGCTATAAACTAAAGTGCTGAGACTATGAAAGTATCCATTTTGCAAACCAATATCATGACTGGTGACGCGTTGGGTAATCTTTCCCATTTAGATGTGCTGACTCGTGATACCAAGCCAGGTAGTCTGCTTGTGCTTCCTGAGCTCTTCGCCACGGGCTTCGTGTTCGACCCCGATGATATATCCACCCATTCTTCTGAGGTGTTGAGCTGGATGAGAGCCACGGCCCAACGTCTGCGGTGTGCACTTGTGGGAAGCTTGGCTGTGAAGGACGGAGCGAAGTATTTCAACCGTATGGTTCTTGTCGACTCCTACGGCGAGGAAAAGGCCTGGTATGACAAGCGTCATCTTTTCGGCTACGGTGGCGAGACTCTGCATTTCACCCGGGGGCATCGTCGCGTCGTCGTGTCCTATGGCGGTATGCGCTTCCTTTTGCAGGTATGCTACGACCTTCGTTTTCCCGTCTTCAGCCGTTGTCATCACGATTATGACGCTATCATTAACGTGGCCAACTGGCCATCCGGACGACAGGAAGCCTGGGACACACTGCTCAGGGCCCGTGCCATTGAGAACCAGTGCTTTGTCATTGGTGTGAACAGGGTAGGAGCGGAAGGAAGGATAACTTACTCCGGTGGCTCTGCGGTTATCGACTACCTGGGCCATACTCTTTGTAGCTGTGAGCCTGGCAGCGAGCAATTGGTCACAGCCGAACTGCGGCCTCATGCTCAGCAGACCTACCGCCGCGAGTTTCCTGTCCTCGACGATGCCGACTCCTTCAGCCTTCGTTTAGATGAATGAGATTATGATTAGCAACAAAGAAGACATAGCCCGGCTTGTCAACGAGTGGGGCTTTCTCCCTTTCTTCGTGGGAGAAGTCAGAGGCTTTTCGCTCGCCGAGGTCACGCCGTCGAAGCTGTGGTTTCCTGAGGATGATACCTCCGACAACGGTGTGTGGGACTGGAAGAGCGATATTATTCTTGAAGCTGACTGTGCCTATGGTAAGTTATACTCTGGCAGAGCCTGCTTTGTGAGCATGGATTGTTTTCCTGATTTGGTCAACTGTCGGCGGGCTTCCGTGAAACTCACCACGCAGGAGCGCCGCATTCTTGATGTGTTGAAGGCCAATCATTCGTTGCTCTCAGGTGAGCTCAAGAAATTGTGCGGCTACGTGAAACCACGCGTCCCGCATTCGGCCAACCGCATCAGTCGGATAGCCGAGAAGCAGGCCGGACATCCCGCCCGTAGGATCCAGACCGGAGAGAAAAAGAAGGTGGAAGGCTTCGAGACTGCTTTGACCCACCTGCAGATGGGGGGCTTCGTGGTGAGTGCGGCCTTTGAATACAAGTATGACCGTGAGGGCAAACGCTACGGATGGGGCATGGCACGCTATGCCACGCCCGAGGATTTCTTTGGTCCGGAGCGCCTTCGTGTGAACCACAGTCCGGAAGAATCGTACGACCGACTCATGCGCGCCATCGTCCGCATCCCCCTTTCCTTCACTCCCGGACAAGCTCGAAGACTCATCTTGGGCTGAGGCTCAAGGAGCTGCCGGCAACGTTGCGCTACACCAGCTCCTTTATCTTCCGGTAGCGTTCCCTGTATTCTGTCGGTGTGCATCCCACGGGGGGGATATCTCAGACCTTTGTGGTCTGATTTCTCCTCCTTTAATGTTATTTTTCAATAATTACTTTTAATTTAATCCCCTCAAATGTTATCTCAGTCTTGGTATTGTCATTCCTTTGTAGTACTTTTGCAGCGTTGTATAGAGTTTATCTTTCGTTCTTTTCATATTGTGTGCTTGATTTGATAATACCTTTAAGGTTTTGGACAAAAGCGAAACGGTGTGACAGTTTGTAAGTATAACATTTTTAATAGAATGCAATGATGACATTGGGGGAGTTTAATAGCAACCAGCGTTGGTTGAGAAAATGGAAAGCCTTCGGCTCAACCGATATTGTCCGTGGATTGGGGGGCTAACTAAACATTCTGGCGCAACGGAAGAGATAGAAAGAAAAGTTTCCTTACCTTTGCACCATAACAAAGAAAAGTAATATGACATTTGCAG
>Ga0256406_1004032_pt1 | contig 17378 bp, 22 predicted proteins | sample RumenRJG_03DNA_FD_185986 | JGI IMG/M metagenome (GOLD analysis project Ga0256406, IMG submission 185986) | Bovine rumen microbial communities from Lethbridge, Alberta, Canada - RJG_03 | ecosystem: Host-associated > Mammals > Digestive system > Stomach > Rumen | place: Canada: Alberta | collected...
CATCGCATTCCTCGCCCACCTCGCCGCCTTCTCGAAGCACGCGAAGCGCGTGACGGCAAAAGCGAAGCCGGTCGCGAACGAGAAGTACGCTTTCCGCTGCTTCCTCCTGCGCCTCGGCTTCATCGGGGACGAATTCAAGACCGCCCGCGACTTCCTGACGCGGAACCTCGCAGGCGATACCGCCTTCCGCCACGGAAGATAACCTGCCGCAGGAGCTAGCCTCCTGCCACCTGGAGCCGCGAAAGCGGCCTTGAGGTGGTAGAAGGGTATCCCCTTCGGAAAGGAGAAACCAACCATGGAAAAGAAACTCTACATCGCCTACGGCAGCAACCTGAACCGCGCCCAGATGGCGTGGCGCTGCCCGAGCGCCCGCTTCGTCAAGACGGACGCCATCCCCGATTACCGCCTGCTCTTTCGCGGGAGCAAGACCGGTTCGTACCTCACGGTCGAGCCGATGCAGGGCCGCTCGGTGCCTGTCGCGATCTGGGAGGTCACGCCTGAGGACGAGGCCGCGCTCGATCGCTACGAAGGCTACCCGGCCTTCTACGACAAGGTCGAGGAAGAAAGCGGGCGCGGCTTCCTCTACGTGATGCAGCCGGGCCGCCCACTCGGGAAGCCCTCCCTGCGCTACGTCGAGACGTGCCTCGCGGGCTACCGCGACATGGGCTTCGACGAGGACATCCTCTGGGAAGCCATCCGCGAAACCATCCGCGAGAGCCGCCGTTGAACCCGCGCTGAACCAAGGCGGGACACACCGCCGACCGCCGAGAGGAGCCGCAAGGCTCCTTTCTTGTATACACGCAAAACCGCTTGCTATAAATCCCGTTCAGAGTGATTAATACACATGGGGAACGGAAAAGCCCCGAGCCGAACAACCACATTCTGAACGGAGGAACAAAGCCATGAAAACGCACATCGAGAAACTGGACGCCATCTTCAAGAACCACGCCTGCCCCACGCAGAAGGAACTGGGCATGAACGGCACGCTCGCAAGGGCGTACCTTTTCAGCCTGGAGGCGGGCAACGACTTGCCGGACTTCCACGACGTCATCTGGGACGAGGACGTCGACGGCATCCTCGAGGCCTGCAAAGCCTACGGCATCCGCGAGTTCACGATTTCCTGCAGCGCCTCGGGGCTGCTCGACAACCTCGCGGCCTTCACGGCGAAGGGCGCGAAGATTGACGGGATGGTCAAAATCAACGACCGCTTCACCGAGATCGGCAGCACCGAGAAGCGGAAGCTCAACGCCATCCAGCTGAGCATCTGAAGCCGAACAACCACCCGGACGGGAAGGGCCTGCGGGTCCTTTCCTCGTCGCACCGTTCGATTGTATACACACAAATCCGCTTGCTATTTCCGGCCCGCAGAGTGATATATAGACATGCAAGAAGGAAACACACCTGCAGCCAGAAAGGAGCAACCCATCATGTACACGCACGGAACCATCCAGATCGAAAACGAGACCTTCACCTACGACGCCAAGCACTTCGACGAGCCTTCGGAGTACGGCATCGAGGGCGGGCGCATCAGCAAGCTCGGCATCCGCAAGGGGCGCGAGGTGGTGCTGAACTACGACCGGGGCTGGGTCATCGAGCCCGAGACCGAAGGCGCACAGCTGGCGCTCCTGGCCATCTGCCAGAAGCTGAACTGAACACGAAAGCACCCGAGTGGGCGGGGCCGAGAGGCCCTGCTTGCTCGTTCGGAGATAAAGCAAGCCGCTCGTCGGGCGGCTTTTTTGATGGGCGGTTTAGGAAGGACGATGGGATTTTGCAAAAGCTGGAAAACTACGAGCCGACGCGCTTCATGCAACCGACCTCGCACTACGATAAGGCTGCGGCGGATTTCGCCGTGGCGTTTATCGAGAGCCTTTGCCACACGAAAGGCACATGGGCGGGGCAGCCGTTCGAGCTCATCGACTGGCAGGAGCGCATCGTCCGCGATATTTTCGGCGTGCTGAAGCCGAACGGCTACCGTCAATTCAACACGGCGTACATCGAGATTCCGAAGAAGCAGGGGAAGAGTGAACTGGCCGCGGCCGTCGCGCTCTTGCTCTGCTGCGGTGACGGGGAGCAACGCGCCGAAGTGTACGGCTGCGCGGCGGATCGGCAGCAGGCAAGCATCGTGTTCGAGGTCGCGGCGGACATGGTGCGGATGTGTCCGGCGCTTTCGCGGCGCGTGAAAATCCTCGCGTCGCAGAAGCGCATGATGTACCTCCCGACGAACAGCTTTTACCAAGTCCTCTCCGCCGAGGCGTACTCGAAGCACGGCTTCAACGTCCACGGCGTGGTGTTCGACGAGCTCCACACGCAGCCAAACCGGAAGCTCTTCGACGTCATGACGAAGGGCTCGGGCGATGCTCGTATGCAGCCGCTGTATTTCCTCATCACGACGGCGGGGACGGACACGCAGTCCATCTGCTACGAGACGCACCAGAAAGCGCAGGACATCCTCGAAGGGCGAAAGCACGACCCGACATTTTATCCCGTCATCTACGGAGCGCCCGCCGAGGCCGACTGGACGGCTCCCGAGGTGTGGGCAAAAGCGAACCCGTCGCTCGGCATCACGATCGGGCTCGACAAAGTGCAGGCGGCGTGCGAGTCGGCGAAGCAGAATCCCGGCGAGGAGAACGCTTTCAGGCAGTTGCGCTTGAACCAATGGGTGAAGCAGAGCATCCGATGGATGCCGATGGCGAAGTGGGATGCCTGCGCGTTTCCTGTGAACGAGCAGGAACTTGAAGGCCGCGTCTGCTACGGCGGGCTTGACCTTTCCAGCACGACGGACATCACGGCGTTCGTGCTCGTGTTCCCGCCACGCACGGAAGACGAGCGCTTCGTCGTGCTGCCGTATTTCTGGATTCCCGAGGAAAACGTCGACCTGCGCGTGCGGCGCGACCATGTCCCGTACGATACGTGGCAGCGGCAGGGCGTCCTTCAAACGACGGAAGGGAACGTCGTGCATTACGGCTTCATCGAGCAGTTCATCGGGCGGCTCGGCGAACGCTTCCACATCCGCGAGATCGCCTTTGATCGCTGGGGCGCGGTGCAAATGGTGCAGAACCTCGAAGGCATGGGCTTCACCGTCGTGCCGTTCGGCCAGGGTTTCGCATCCATGTCCCCGCCGACAAAAGAGCTCATGAAGCTCGTCCTCGAGCAGCGCATCGCCCACGGCGGTCATCCTGTCCTGCGGTGGAACATGGACAACATTTTCATCCGCACCGATCCGGCCGGCAACATCAAGGCCGACAAGCAGAAGTCAACGGAAAAAATCGACGGAGCCATCGCGCTTATCATGGCCCTCGACCGCGCCATCCGCTGCGGCAACGAGGATGGCGAGAGCGTGTACGACAAGCGAGGCGTCGTGGTGCTGTGAGGGCATGAAAAAAGCCGCCTCAGTGGGCGGCTATTCGATTAATCTAATTTTGATTGTTTGGCATGCGCATTTTGCCGTAGCCAATGATATAAAGCTAATAATTCTGGCCGATCATAAACGGTTTCATTTCCACAATGATGTGGTTCGGCGTGAATTGCAAATCCGGAGTTTCCTGAACTCGCCCAAAGGTACCCTTCATCGGCATAAAAAGTCCATCCGTTGAGATTTACGCATTTCCTATCTACAACTGTTTTCATTAGGCCATAGCATTCTCCGCCCCGGATTGTCCATGCATGGTCGCTATCTACCCAGTAGCTCGTTCCATCCTCTGTCCCGTAGACCCAGTAGTCTTGCGCGGAAGCCTTCTGTGGTGCTGCGAACTGCCAAAGGGAAACGATGGCAATCGCGCACACCAGCAACAAGGAAAATTTCTTCATAAATAGCATCTCCTATCCATTACACATGGAACGCATGGAAAAGGGAGGCGCAGAAACGTCTTCCTTGGATGAGCAGCGGTGAATACCCCTACCTTCACAGACGGTCGACTCCGTTGGATGTTTCACGTCCCCAGCGGAAGGGGAAGGCTGCAGCCGCTCGTAGCAACCATATCATTGATTGTAGGATACCTGCTCCAGCGAGAAAAATCAATCTTTTTTTTCGGAAGCCGCAGCGTTGAGTATACACGCGGAATCGCTTGCTATTCGTGTGCTTTAGAGTGATATATAGACATGCCGAAGGGAACACGAACACACGAACAGGAGGAGATTCACATGACCAGACAGGAACTCAACAGCATCATCGAAGCCAAGGCGGCAGCCTACGGATTCAGCGTGAAACGCGAAGGAGAGCGCATCACGGCGGTCACGGGCAGGAAGGGCAGCTACATCAGCATCCGGGTGTTCGAGAGGCCGAACTTCGAAAAGAGCGACCTCCGGAAACGCATCAGGGTGCACGACATCGAAATCCACACCAACATTTGCGGCATGGGCGGCGAGCCCGCGATGGACGAGCTCCTCGCAGCGGCGGACGAAATCGAGCGCGGCGCGAAGCTCACGAATGACCTCCGCAGCCTGCACCTCAGCGTCGAAGAGAAGTTCTGAAGCCGAAACCTGCAAACACACAGCGGCACCGCTCGAAAGGGCGGTGCTTCTCGTCGTTCCAAAAATTAGGAGGTGCCTATGTTTCAACTCTTGAAATCCATCTTCCACACCCGCGACAAGTCGCAGAACGTATACCGCTTTTCGCAAGCGCCGTTCCTGTTCGGACGGTCGACGGCGGGGAAGCGCGTCAACGAGTTTACGGCGATGCAAACGACAGCGGTGTATGCCTGCGTGCGTATCCTTGCGGAGTCGATTGCGGGCTTGCCGCTCCATGTGTATGCGTATCGCGGCGCGGGGCGGGAGCGCGTGCCGGGGCATCCGCTCTTTTCGATTCTCCACGATGCGCCGAATCCTGAGATGACGTCGTTCGTGTTCCGCGAGACACTCATGGTGCATCTGCTCTTGTGGGGCAACGCCTATGCGCAGATTCTGCGCGACCGGGCGGGGCGCGTGGCGGGGCTTTACCCGCTGCTGCCGAACCGCATGAGCGTGAACCGCGACGAGGACGGGCGGCTCTATTACACCTACCAGCGCGTGACGGATGAAAATCCAAACTTCAAGCGTGGAGGAGAAGTCGTGCTTCCTGCCGAGGACGTACTGCATATTCCCGGCCTCGGCTTTGACGGGCTCATCGGTTATTCGCCGATTGCCATGGCGCGGAACGCCGTGGGCATGACGCTGGCGTGCGAGGAATACGGCGCGTCGTTCTTCGCGAACGGGGCGCGGCCGGGCGGCGTGCTCCAGCATCCGGGCGTGCTCAAAGACCCAGCGAAGCTCCGCGAAAGCTGGCAGGCCGTCTACGGCGGCGCGGCGAACACGGGCAAGGTCGCGGTGCTCGAGGAGGGCATGACGTACCAGCAGATCGGCATTCCGCCCGAGGAAGCACAGTTTTTGGAGACACGCAAATTCCAAGTGGACGAGATCGCACGGCTCTACCGCATCCCGCCGCACATGGTCGGCGACCTCGACAAATCGAGCTTTTCCAACATCGAGCAGCAGTCGCTCGAGTTCGTGAAATACACATTGAATCCGTGGGTTGTACGCTGGGAGCAGGCGCTCCAGAAATCATTGCTGCTGCCGGAGGAACGAAAGCGCTATTTCATCCGCTTCAACGTGGACGGTTTGCTTCGCGGCGATTACCAGAGCCGCATGCAGGGCTACGCGGTCGGGCGGCAGAACGGCTGGCTTTCGGCGAACGATATCCGCGAAATGGAGGACATGAATCCGATTCCCGCCGAGGAGGGCGGCGATACGTACCTCATCAACGGGAACATGACGAAGCTTCGCGACGCTGGCTTGTTTGCAAAGCCCACGGATGCGGGGCAATAAAAAACGGCATCAGACCGATGCCGTTGCGGGTTCGATGGGGACAACCTTCAAGGTCTTGCCGAGCGGGGCGAGGAGACGCAGGATGGTCTCGAGCTGCGGGGTGGACGTGCCTTTTTCCATCCGGGCGATGACGGGCTGCTTCACGCCGCTGATTTTTTCCAGCTGGCGCTGGGACAGGCCGTTCTCTTCGCGTGCCTTGATGATTTCATTGATGACCGCGACTTTGAGATCGCACGCAGCGATTTCCTCCGGCGTGAAGAGCTCTTTACGGAGGTCGCTCCAGCTGTCACCGAGATGTTCATTCTTCATCGGAATCCTCCCTTTCTAAAAATGCTTTGAGGTTGCGACGCGCCTGCTCGATTTCGCGTGGCGGCGTCTTCTGCGTTTTCTTGACGAAGTGATGGAGCAGGATGAAGCGGTTTCCCACCCATGCGGCGAACAGGATGCGGTCGGCAAGCGGTCGAAGCTCATAGATCTTGTCATCCAGACGTTTCACATAGGGCACGCCGGCTCTTGTCCCGTTGGATTCCAGCACTTCGAGATATTCGTGAATCTTTTTCAGCTTGATGCGGCTGTCCTTGTCTTTCTTGCTGGCGAGCTCGATCAGGTATTCCTTGATGGGCTGGCGGCCGCGGCTGTCTTTGTAAAAATAGATTTTGTACATCATATCCCGCCTTTGTCTCTATGATAACTGAAAAGTTATCACTTGGCAAGAGGGAAAATGAGAGGAGGACGCTATGAAACGTAAATTTTGGAACTGGGTGCGGGACGCGGACGGCGCTCGCACGCTTTTGCTTTGCGGCACGATTGCGCAGGAGACCTGGTATGGCGATGAAGTCACACCGGGTCTTTTTCGTGAGGAGCTCGCGGGCGGCGCGGGGGACATCACGGTCTGGATCAATTCGCCGGGCGGCGATGTGTTCGCGGCGGCGCAAATCTACAATATGCTCATGGAGTACGCAGGCAACGTCACGGTGCGCATCGACGGCATCGCGGCTTCGGCGGCGTCCGTCATCGCGATGGCCGGCACAACGGTCGAGATTTCGCCCGTGGGCATGATGATGATTCATAACCCGAGCACGGTCGCGGTCGGCGATGCGAAAGAAATGCAGGCGGCGATCGAGATGCTTTCCGAGACAAAAGAAAGCATCCTCAATGCCTACGAGCTCAAGACGGGCCTCGACCGCGCCGTGCTCTCGGATTACATGGACGGCGAGTGCTGGATGAACGCGAAAAAGGCCGTGGAGCTCGGCTTCGCGGACAAGATTTTGTTCACGGACGAGTCGCAGGAAATGGAGAAACTTGCGGGTGGCACGGAAGCCATGCTGTTTTCGCGCCGGGCCGTGACGGCCTCGTTCCTCGACAAGCTGAAAGCAAGAATGTCGGCAAAAGCGGACAAGCCGCAGCCGATGGATGATAACCGAGTTTCAGCAGATGTTTTGAAAAAGCGTCTCTCGCTGATTCTGCACTGACGAAAGGAGTACACAATGACGGACATCATGGAACTTCGCGCGAAACGCGCAAACCTCTGGGAAGCCGCGAAGGCTTTTCTCGACACGCACACGGGCAAGGACGGCAAGCTCTCGCTGGAAGACAGCGCGGCCTACGACCGCATGGAGGCGGATGTCGTGGCGCTCGGCAAGGACATCGAGCGCCTCGAGCGCCAGGCGGCAATCGACAAGGAGCTCGCTCAGCCCGCGACCGCGCCCATCACGAACGCGCCGGGCGGCAAGGCGGAGCGTCCGAAATCTGCCTATCACGATGCGGTGATGGACGCTATCCGCAGCCGTTTCCGCAAGGTGTCGGACGTGCTGCAGGAGGGCGTCGACACGGACGGCGGCTACCTTGTGCCGGAGGAGATGGACAGCCGCCTCGTCGATGTGCTGACGGAAGAGAACGTCATGCGCACGCTCGGCACGTCGCTCACGACGAGCGGGGAGCGCAAAATCAACATCGCCGCGACGAAGCCGGCCGCGAGCTGGATTGAGGAAGGCGGGGCGCTCTCGTTCGGTGACGCGACGTTCGACCAGATCATTCTCGACGCGCACAAGCTCCACGTCGCGATCAAGGTGACGGAGGAGCTGCTTTACGACAACGCGTTCAACCTTGAGAGCTACATCATCGAGCAGTTCGGCAAGGCCATCGCGAACGCCGAGGAAGATGCGTTCCTCAACGGCGATGGCGCGGCGAAGCCGAAAGGCCTGTTCCAGATGGCGGACACGGGCGTCACGACGAGCACGGCGAACATCGCGTCGGATGACCTTATTTCGCTGATTTACTCGCTGAAGCGCCCGTACCGCCGCAACGCCTCGTTCCTCGTGAACGACCAGACGCTTGCGGTCATCCGCAAGCTGAAGGACAACAACAACGCCTACCTCTGGCAGCCGTCGTACCAGGTGGGCGAACCCGACCGCCTTATGGGTTACGCCGTCTACACCTCGCCGTACGTTCCGACCGTCGAGGCGGGCGCGGCGGTGCTCGCGTTCGGCGATTACAGCTACTACAACATCGGCGACCGCGGCACGCGCACGTTGCAGGAGCTCAAAGAGCTCTTCGCGGGCAACGGCATGGTCGGCTACGTCATGAAGGAGCGCGTCGACGGCAAGCTCATCCTGCCCGAGGCGGTGAAGCTCCTGAAAATCAAGGGCACGGCGGCAGCGAAAGCGAACGGCTGACGTTCGCTGATTTGGAAGAAAGAGAGGGGATGCCTATGATTGCCGATCTGGCAGAAGCGAAAACGTACCTGCGCGTGGATAGCGATGACGAAGATGCGCTCATTGACGAGCTCTTGCGGGCAGCGCAACGGCTCTGCGAGGATGTTTCTCGATTAGATGAAACACACTTCGATGCATCGGGCGGCACGGCGAAAGCCGCCGTGCTCTACACGTTGGCCTATCTCTACGAGCACCGCGAGGAAGCCGACCATCACGCGCTCGTGCTGACGCTCCGCAACTTGCTCATGGGCGTCCGGGAGGAGGGATTCTGATGTATGTCACCATCGGCGAATTGCGCCATCGCGTGACCGTCGAGCGGGCTGTGACAGAGATCGATGATGCGGGCAATCTCATCACGTCGGAATGGCAGCCGCTTTTCACCACATGGGCGAAAGTGCTGCCGTATTCTGCAACCATCAAGGACGGCGCGACGGAGCAAGCGCCGGAGGTCGGCTACCGCATCGCCATGCGTTATCGCACGGACATCCGCACGACCGACCGCCTGCGCTGGGCGGGCAAGACGCTCCTGCTTGTTGCGCCGCCGTACGGCAAGGACGGCAAGCGCGAATACCTCATCCTCGAAGCGAAGGAGATGGTGGAAGATGGCTAAATTCAAAAGGGCAGAAACCATCCTCAAAGAGCTCGGCGAGCAGGCGATGGAAGCGGCAAAAGCGGCGCTGGCCGATGGTGCGGAGGTCGTGGCCGACGAAGCGCGGCGGCGCTGTCCCGTCTATGATGGCCGCGACCGGCGCGTCGTGAAAGGTGCACTGAAGAAATCCATCCATGTGGTGAAAGGCAAGGGCGGCAAGGAATGCTACATCGTCGCGGATGCGCAGGCGCAGGACGGGCTGTTCTACGGCACAATCGTGGAATTCAGTCCGAAGGGCAGGCCGTTTCTTTATCCCGCGCTCGACGCGAAGCGCAAGGCCGTGCAGGATATCATCATCGAGCGCGTGCGGGAGGCGATCCGACGAAAATGAACATCAAGGAACAGGTCTATCAAGCGCTCTCGCGCTCGAAGAAACTCACGGCGCTTCTTGCGCACGACCGCCGGGGGCGCTGTATTTATCCCATGCGCAGCCCGGACGCGGGCAGCTATCCCATCCTCGTGTATTCCGTCATTTCGGACGTGCCGGCCGTCATGGCGGACGGCGAGGAACGGGAGCGCGTCGTGACGGTGCGCATTCATATTCTCACGAAAGACGGAAACTTCGAGAGCATCCTCCGAGAGATTCAAAAAGTGATGGTCGGCATCGGCTTCGTCCGGGCGCAGAGCGTGGAATTTGCGGAGGGACAGCTTTTCATCATGGCCATCGATTACCGGACAGGAACAGGAGGCATTCTCTAAATGGCAGACACGAAAGACACCACGGCCACGGTCACGCGGCCGGCGAGCCGCCTCACGAGCGGCCAGTTCATCAGCATCCAGCGGCTGCACGTCGCGAAGCTCCTCGCAGACGATACGGGCGGCGCGACGTATGACGAGCCCGTCGACCTCGGCAAGGTGCTGCGCAGCATCGACATCAAGCCGTCGAACAGCCAGGCCGACCTCTACGCGGACGGGCAGTCCATCGACACGGCATCGAGCACGGCCTCATACGAGCTCACGTTCGACACGGCGGCGCTCCCGCTCGCCTATACGGCCTACCTGCTCGGCCACCATTACGAAAACGGTGTGATGGTCGCGAACAAGGATGACGTCGCGCCCTATTTCGCCGTGCTGTTCCAATCGGACAAGCGCAACGGCAAGGCGCGGTACATGAAATTCTACAAGGTGCAGTTCCAGGAGCCGTCCATCAAGGGCTCGACGAAAGAGGAGAACATTTCCTACCAGACGCCGACGCTGACCGCGAAGGCCATCTATCGCCTGTCGGACGGCAACTGCTACACTTACGCTGATGACGAGGATGCCGGCTTCACGGCAGAAAACGCCGCGAAGTGGTACACGACGGTTTGAGGAGGGCATCATGGACGAAAAAGTGCTGCATCCGCAGTTGGTTATCAATGGGAAAGCTATCAAACCCGCCCCGCCGAAGATGCGCGTCTGGCGGGCGTTCCTCGCGTTTTTCGACGAGGACAAGAGCCATTTGACCATGGAAGAATTTCTTGACAAGCACATCGACCTCATCGTGCTGGCGTTCGGCCGGCCAGAGGCCACGAGAGAATCTGTGGAGGATACGCTCGACATCGCGGACGTCGTGCCGTTCACCCGCGACCTGTTCGGCTGGCTCCAGACGCAGACATTCGCGAAGCTGGTGAAGCTCCCAAACGCGGCGGCGGGGAAGGAGGACTGAATCTTTCCCCGTATCAAAATTTGCTTCTTTACTACGAGCGGCTGCAATCCGCCTACGGCTGGACGATGCAGCAGGTCGACGCTCACGAGATCGCCTTCCTGCTCGACCAGTTGTACGTCATGAGCTTGTCACGCACGGAAGGCCACGCAAAATTTATCGACGATGTGATGTGACATGGCGAAACGCGGACAGAAAATTGACGAGCTTTACTTGAGCCTCGGGCTCGACATCGCCCAGCTGCAACTCGACTTCGACACGGCGGGCAAAACCGTCTCGCAGGCGATGGCGCGGCTGAACAGCAAGGAAACCCAGCTGAAGCTCCGCATGGACATCGACCTCACGAAGCTCGACGAGGCAGGCACGGAGCTCGACAAGGTCGAGGTCAAGTACAAGGCGATCAACCGGCAGCTCGACATCCAGCGGCAGAAAGAAGAAATCCTCGCGGCTGTCCTCAAGGATGCACAGAAGACGAGCGGCATGGACAGCGGCGCGGCCAGCCGTGCCGAGACGAATCTTCTGAAGCAGCAGCGGATCGTCGCGCAGACGGAAGCGGAACTGCGGCGGCTCGGCAAGGCCTACGGCACGCTCGGCCAGCAGATGGCGGCGGCAGGCCAGCAAGCGGGGACGTTTGGTGCAAGGATGCAGCGCGGCATTGCGCAGGCGCATACAGGTCTGACGAAGCTCTCGAACGGCTTCTCCCTGCTCAACGCCAAGACTGCTGCCGTCATGGCAGCCGTTTCGACCGGCGCGGGCCTTTTCACGCTGACAAAGGGCGCGATGGAGGCGGGCGAAAATATCTATCGCCTCTCGAAACGTCTCCATGCCTCGGCAGGCGAAGCAGCGCAACTCAACCGCACGTTCCAGCTGGCTGGCATGGACGTGATGACGGTCATCCCGCTCATCGCGAAGCTCGACAAGCAAATCGAGTCGGCTGGAACATCGGGCAACGAAACGACGGAAGCGCTCGCCCGCTTCGGCGTTACCATCCAAGACCAGCAGGGCAATCTCCTGCCGCTCAACGAGCAGTTAGCCGAGCTCGCGAAGGGCTACCAATACGCCGTTGACATGGGGCAGGAAGAAGCCTACACTGCCGAAGTCCTCGGTGCGCGTGGCGCGGCGCTCGTTCCGCTTCTCGAGCAGTACCAAGACCTCATGCAGATCTCGGCGAACGTCAAAACGACGGGCCTGCTGAATCCAGAGGAAAGCCATCAGACGTGGCTTGAATGGAAGCAGATGGAGATGGAGCTCGGGCAGCTCAAGGGCGCGATCGGCGCAGCGCTCCTGCCCGTCTCGAAAGAGCTCATGCCCGAGGTGACGGATGCGTTTCGCGCTCTTGTGCAGGAAATTTCCGAGCACAAGGACGACATCAAGGAAGCCATCCTCGGCTGGGGAACGGCGCTCAAAGGCGTCGCGGAGGTCGCGACGTTCGTCGGCGAGCAGATCAAGAAAGTCAGCGATCACGCCAAGGCGAACGAATGGCTCGTGAAGAACCACCCGATGGCCGGGCCGCTCATCGGCATCCCCTTCATCGGCGGGGCCGTGCTCGACCGGATGTATGGGGACGAGTATCAGGCGTATCTCAAAGAGCAGGAGGCGCTCAAAGAGAAAGCGAAGGCCGAGAAGAAAGCCGCTGAAGCCGCGAAGGAAAACAAGAACGCCGAGTTCGAGAACGCGACGGCAGCGAAGCGTCGTGCCGAGGCGGAGAAAGAGGCCGCGAAAGCCACGGAAGAAGCGGCGAAAGCGAACGCCGACTTGACGGAAAGACTGTACACGCTCACCCACAACGAGCTCGAAGCCTCGCTCCATGCCGTGGACAAGGAAATCGAATCGTTCCGCGAGAAAGGCGCGGACGTCAACCTGCTTGACGAATACAAGATCGCGAAGCAGGCGAAAATCTACGAGGACTTCCAGCGAAACGTCGTGGACGCGACGCAAGCCATCTATCGCAACGACCTCGAGAACAAGCTCGCGAATATCGACCGCGAGGCCGCGGCCTACCGGCAGAAGGGGCTCGACGAAGTCAGCGCGACGGAATGGGCCGAGGCCAGCAAAGCGCAAGTCATGCAGGCGTTCGAGAGCGAGGTCGCGTCGAAGGTCGATGCCGTCTGGAAAACGGAACTGCAAAACCGCTTGGACGATATCGAGCGTGAGAAGCAGGCGTGGATTCAGAAAGGGCTGGACGAGGTCAAGGCGACCGAATGGGCGGAGAAGGAAAAGCTCGACGCGAAGCGCAACGCCGCGCTGCAAGTGCTCCAGTCGCAGAAAGAAGAATTCCAAGCCTACCTCGAAGGCGGGCAGCGCGGCCTGGCCGAGTATTACAAGCAGGCGCACGGCTTCACGATGGACGATCTGCAGATGACGCCCGAGCAGCTGACAGGCTTCCAGCGGGCACGGCAGGACATGCTCGAGAATTTGCTGCCGAACTTTCGCGACCCGTCCGTCATCCAGCAGGAGCAAGAGGAACGAAACCGGCAGTATTGGGAGAACATGGAAGCGAACGGCTACGGCGAATTGATGGGCGAGAAGCTTCAGCCGCTCACGCAGGCGATGGAACGGCTGGCAGATGCGCCGATTGCGCAAGGCGATGACAGTGGGCAGGCGCAGCCGAGCGTAACGGACAACCGCCAGGTCACGGTGCAGGTCAGCATAGAGAACGCCGTCACGGCAGACAGCGAGGGCATGCGCTATCTCGCTGACCAGGTGGCTGACCGCATCGAGCCGGCCGTCAAGCAGGCATTGGGGGATGATGAAAATACATATCGCGATTGGTGACATCGAGACGCTTGAAACGGAGAACTGGCAGGTCGTTCCCGATGACCGCCAGCAGCTGGTCGAAATCATTGGCGGCGTGGCCGTGCAGGACTTTGGACATGTCGCGGCAGGCGACAAGATTTCCTGTACCGTCCGTCTGCGGAAGCGTGATTTTCGGAAACTTGTCGATTACTGGGACAAGCGTACTCCCGTCGATGTGACAGACGAGGCGGGCGATGTCTGGGAAAACGTGCGCGTCATCGTCAAAAGTTACGAATACGTGCCGCACTTTTCGAGCAAGGCGGTGCAGGCAACTTTGGAATTTTGGAGGATATGAAATGGCAGACCTCATTCAAATCTACACGAACAATCCCACAGTGATGGGCATGGATGGCACGCTCGTCTCGAATGGCACAGGGCTTGCGCCCATCTCCGCCTCGCTTGATGCCGCGAAGGAAGAGCAGAAAGCCATCAAGTGTGCTTTGCGCATCCCGACCGGCTACAAGCAGCAGGGCAATATCAAACTCAAGTTCATCGGTGAAAATGCCAGCATGTGGAAACTCGCCATTGACGGCTATTCCGAGACGGATGCGGCGAAAGCGCTCAAGAGCCTCACCTGGAAGGACGAAGTCGAAGTCGAGGAAGGCTGCGACGTCAACGTCAACTACGTGTTCTGGGTGCGGGCAGGCTGCTCGAAGGACGAGCGACCGCAGAGCGACACGGGCGTCAAGCTGCAGGCCGAGGGCACGATCGTCGTGGACGAGGAGGCGAAGAGCTCGTGAGCTTCAAGTATCTGAATCCCGGCTTTCCAGGACTGCTCGACACGACAAGCGGCGTGCTCGTGGAGGACGAGAAGTGCAGCCGGACGGGCGTCGGTTTCTGGCAGCCAAACACAGAAAAAGGTGTGAAGTTTCCCACATACCCGCAAGAGCTCTATTGCAAGTTCGATTTCTTCCTGTACTATGACACATCTTCTAATACGGATTATTCCATCATCGTCCGCACGAACTATCCATATTGCGGCATTTCTCTCAAAAAGTCAAAGGCGTATGTTGACTTCGAATACCATGTGCGCAGTTATGATTACACGATTGCCTATGGGAATGAAACAGCGAAGCTGCAGGATGAAGGGAACTTGCGGCTCAATCAGGTGAATACGGTCTGTTTCCACTACAAGCCATCAACATCGAGCTCGTCTAATGACAGCGTGATTGAAATCTTCGTCAATGGAAAGCGGAAGGTGCGGAGCAGTCGTTATGCTGAGTTCCCCAGTAGCAGCGAAGGGGTCACCATGGCGTTTTCCAGCAGCAATGCCATCGCGCCGCTCTCGAGCATCCTCCTGTCCGACGAGCCATTCGATATGCGGGAAAGCCTCGTACGCGTGCCTGTCAAATCTGTCACGACGGACATGACAGACAACGGTGACGGGACATACACGACGTCAGAAGTCGGGCAGACGCTGTTGCAGGAGCTCGATGTTCCAGCGCTTCTCGAGGCGCATGGAGCAACTTCGGACGTGACGGGCATCCTTTCCGTCGCTTCGCCTGCCTGCCGGACGGAGGCGCTCAACCAGCTCACGCACATCGAAAAACAGGGCGATACTGTTACGGAATATGGAAGCACCGAGGTCGGGCTGGACGCGACGGGAGCCGCTTGCGCCGTGCGGCCAGTCTCCATGAAGCTTTCGGAACTGGCTGGACTTTCGGTCGGCTGGAAAGCGGGGAGCAAATGACATGGGCATCCAGCTGAAACCATCCGTGTATGTTTCGGGCATCCTGGCGGGCAAGCTGCTGCTGCGGCCAGCCGTGTATCTTTCCGCGATTGTGATGGGGAAGACGAAGATTCAGCCTGCGGTTTTCGTCACTTGTGTCGAAGCCGCACCGAAGACGAAAGTCACAGCAGATACGCGGCGTGACCTCATCGTGAGCGTTCTGGCAGATACACGGCGCGACTTGCCTGTGCAAGTGGCTGCCGACACCGAACGGCAGGTCTACGCGCCCGTTGCGAAGATAAATTTTGACACGGCGCGAACGCTCACGAATGACCGCATCCATGATGTGAGGTCGGTTTTCGACACGCGCAGGGATGTCGGCATTGCCCACGTATGCTTCGACCTTCAGAGGAATCTTTCGCAGACGGTCAAGGCGGAATGGGATACGCATCGCAAGGTCGCCGTGCCAGCCTCCGCGATCGGGGACACGCGCCGCACGCTCAAGAACCGCGTGACGGTCAAGGCCGACACGCAGCTGCGTGTCCCGTACCGCTTGGACTGCGTGACAGAGGAACGGGAAGAGGGAGAACATCATTTCCTCGAACCGCTCCGCACGAACGGCATCCGTTCTCTTTTGTTCACGCTCGGGGAACTGACGCTTTCCGACACGTTCCAGCTCGAGACCGTCCGCCCGTTTGTTATCGGGGCCGCTATCGAAGGGCAGCTCATGGACTACCATTTCCACTTCCTCGTCGAAGAAATCTCGCAGCGCGACCTCGTGCAGAGCGTGAAAGGCATGTATGACCGCGACGCGCTGCTCTACACGTCCATCTTCATCACGGTCAAGGAGGCGCAAGTCCTGTACTATGCCTACGAGATTGCGCGGGCAATGGGATGGGAGCTCAGCTTTCACTGCGACAACTTCATCCCGTCGCAGAACTATGAGCATAGCGGCATGACGTATCAAGACTTCGTCTCGTCGCTGTTCGGCTGGACATCGCGCCTGCCGCATCGGCAGGTCAATGTGTTCCTGCGCGGCAATACGCTCCATGTCATCCAGCGCGGGCAGGAGACGAGTACCATCGACATCACGGACTGGCCGCACGGCCGACCGACCATCGAGCGGAAGATTGTGCGCTCCGTCTGGAGCAGCGGGAACAACGACAGCCCGAACAACCCGGCACACAACGAGGAAGATGAGGAGCCGATTCCCTTCAGCGGCACGATTTCCTTCCAGAACATCACGCGCACCTATCGGAACGGCTACCTCGTGGACGAGACGAGCGACAACGGCTACGCGCACTACGCCTACGCTGACGGCTACCTGATTGCGAAGCAGACGCACAACACGGACGGCTCCACGAGCATTACGCATTATGCGTACGCCACAACGGCAAATGACTACTATCTTTTCTGCGAACAGGAGCACGCAACCGACGCCATCGACGATGGCCGCGTCCATGACCGCTACGACTGGAAGGACTGGGACAACAAGAACTTCACCGACCGCGTGACGTATCACGCGCCGCTCGGCGGCGGCTGGTATGGCACGACCGTCTACGAGGACGGAGAGCTCGTCGGCAGTTCGCTTTCGCAGGGAAAATCAGGCGGCAAGGCCAGCCAGTACACCATCGAGCAGTCGAACCTCGGTCTCGGCGGGACATACCGTTCGAGCGAGGACGAAGGGCAATCGTGGACGCCGATCGGGAGCTCCGAGTTTCCCGTCAAGGGCAACGACTACCTCGCCCTGCTTTCCCGCGAGATGGCATGGCTCAACCGAAAGACGCAGGAAACGATTACGCTGGACATTCAAGCACGGATTCGAAATGGCGTTCCCGACATCCAGCATGTCGTGGATTTTACCGAGCGCATCCGCTTCGAGGGGAACGAGTATTTCCTCGTGTCGAATACCGTGGAACTCACGCCGCGCAGCCTGCGGCAGACGATCAAGATGACGAGGTGGTATTAGATGAATGGCATCCAAGGACTCATGGCAACCATCCGCCAAGGCATGAAACCGAGAGAACAGCAAGCCATGCGCGGCGTGATCGAAGATGGCCGCGTTCGGATTGGGGCGCGGTCGTATCCCTTCCGTGCCGCCGTCGATTG
>Ga0256406_1004034_pt1 | contig 17371 bp, 10 predicted proteins | sample RumenRJG_03DNA_FD_185986 | JGI IMG/M metagenome (GOLD analysis project Ga0256406, IMG submission 185986) | Bovine rumen microbial communities from Lethbridge, Alberta, Canada - RJG_03 | ecosystem: Host-associated > Mammals > Digestive system > Stomach > Rumen | place: Canada: Alberta | collected...
TACACCCTTCGTCACTGTTCAAGTATTCCAGTACTATTTTTTTCTTAAATTCATAGCTGTATTTTGCCATAAAAAACTGACCCCCAATTGTTAGATTTTTGGTCTAACAATTGGGGGTCAGCTCAATTCAAAGTCAATGAAACTTGTATCGGTTGTGGTTTGTGTGAAGGGACTTGCCCGGCAGTGTTCCATATGACGGATGCTGGCCAGGCAGAAGCCATTCCGGATGCTGTGCCTGCAGAGGAAGAAGCCAATGCAGTGGCTGCCATGGAAGGCTGCCCAGTAGGTGCCATTGAAAAGGTAGAAGATTAAAAATCCCCTTGACAATCTGGCAGATGTATCGTATACTAAACAAGTCGACAGCGCTGGAAGGCGTTGAGGCAACGGCCCAGTAGTTCAGTTGGTTAGAATGCCGCCCTGTCACGGCGGAGATCGTCGGTTCGAGTCCGTCCTGGGTCGCCAATGCGGAAGTAGCTCAGTGGTAGAGCATCACCTTGCCAAGGTGGGGGTCGCGAGTTCGAATCTCGTTTTCCGCTCCATAGGAGTATAGTTCAATGGTAGAGCAACGGTCTCCAAAACCGTCGATCTGGGTTCGAATCCTAGTACTCCTGCCATAGACTTGTAAGGGAATCCTGTAGAGGATTCCCTTTTTAGTATGTTCGAGCGGGGATTCAGCAGAACCATTTTATGGTTCTGCTTTTTTATTGCCAGGATAGGGGAGAATTCATGGATATCAATACTTTCCAGCTGAAAATGCTGGGGAAATCTCTCCTGAAACTGAATTACCGACGCACCGGTGATTCCTCTGCAGTATCTGCCCATTTGTGCCGGCCTGGCCATTTCCAAAGGCATGCCCTACGAAAAAGCCCTGGAGGCCGTCACCATCAACCCGGCCCGGGTCATGGGAGTGGAAGCAAGAGTGGGGAGCCTGACCCCCCGGCAAGGATGCTGATCTGGTCATCTGGAAGGACAGACCCTTCGTGGTCATCCAGGACCCTGTGGCCGTGTTCATCAACGGGGAAAGGATTTAAAAAGCAAAGCGCGGGGCCTGTGCCTCGCGCTTTTGGTTGATAGTATGGCAAGTCTGACCTCTGTCGTCTCGAGCGAATCTGACTTTTTATGTACTCAGTAATGCGCAATCACGTAATTGTAAATGCTGGCGGCCACCGGCGATTCGCCTCCGTATACATACCCTTCATAGCCCTCTGTGTTCTTATAATAGGGCCGGCCACCCCGGGTGAAGAATTCATAGAACAGGCTGGTGTCCTCATACTGCACGAAACAGGTGAACACATAGGGACTGTAGCTGATCAGGTTGATGGTATCCGTGAGCAGATAGGCATCGGTACCGTCGCTGTACTGGCCCAGGTAATGGGCATAGGCCAGGGCCTGCTGGGGCGGTGCGGCCGTAAACACAAGAGACAAAGCCAGGCAGAGCGCCGTGAAAATCCGTTTGAACATATCGATTCCCCCTTACCAGATTACAACAACTTCAAGAAAATTATAACATATTTGGCGATGAATGGCAGGGAAGAGGGTGGATAAATACCTTGTAAGAAGGGGCCGTTTAACTTTTGAGAGATGGTCAAGTGGCTAAGGGGACAGGAAGCTTGTGACTGCAACGCCGCAGGGTGCGGATTGCATCGATCCGCCCGCACAGGTCCGGTGGTCCACAGGCCGCAATGCCAACCACTGTAGGGTGTTCTGAAAAGTTGTTTTCTCGATGACCTGATTTGATGTTGAATGGTGTATGCCATTGCTAAAATGGCAAAGCCTAAAAATAAGACTTGTCAGTTCTACGGCCTTATGCTACCATGAAAATGTCATGAATTTCTAATAATTCAATAATGGGGAGTATTTTTACTCAATTCTTTTGCTATAGTATATATGGACGAAGGAGATGAGAGTAAAGTGCCAAAAGATACAGCAATACAGTATATTGCCCATCTGGATCCTGACCAGGTCCGGATTCCTCAATCACTGCTGGAACATTTGCAGAACGTTTCCAAACTTGCTGGGCAATTTGCGGTCACTCCTGAAATGAAGGCAGTTGCAGCCCAGTGCGGATTGTATCACGATATTGGTAAATATAGCCAGGAGTTCCAGAAATATATCCGGGGACTGAAACATGGCCGTGTTAATCACTCTACGGCTGGAGCACAACTTCTTCAGCAAACTGGATCTCTGACAGGAGCGCTGGAAGCGTTCTGCATTGCAGGGCATCATGCCGGTCTTTCCAACAGGGGAAGCAGGTTTGATACTGCCAATGAGGGGACCTTTTGCGGACGGATGAAAAAAGAAGTGCCCGATTTTTCTGCGTACAAAAATGAACTGCCTCAGCCTCAGAAATTGATGGGATTTGAGAAGGTACTGAATGAATATGGAACTTTTCAAAGACCAGATTGCATTGCTGCCAACCTCTGGCTGCGGATGCTGTTTTCCTGCCTGGTGGATGCGGATTTTCTGGATACGGAAGCCTATATGAAAAACGGGCAGGTGCAGCGTGGCCAATTTGCAACGATTGATAAGCTGGCAACGGAATTCTTTTCCCAGCTTCAGAAAAAAGGCTTTTTTACTCCGAAAAATGCCTTGAACAGAAAACGGTATGAAATCCTGGAACGGTGTATCCAGTACGGGAAGAACCATCCAGAAGGGATTTATACACTGACTGTCCCCACTGGCGGAGGCAAAACCATTTCTGCTTTTGCCTGGGCGATGGAACAGGCTCGGACCTACCATAAAAAGCGAATCATATACGTAATCCCTTATACGTCCATCATCGAGCAAACGGCCGATACGCTGCGCTCCTTCCTGGGGAATGACAACATCATTGAACATCACAGCCAGGTAGAATACGATGATACCCAGGAAGCGTTGAACCGGAAACGGCTGGCTACGGAAAATTGGGATGCGCCTGTCATCGTGACGACCAATGTCCAGTTCTTTGAATCCCTTTTCGCCAATAGGACTTCCCGCTGCAGGAAATTACATAACATGGCTGATAGTGTAATTCTTTTTGATGAAGTGCAGATGTTCCCGGTCAATTTTCTGACTCCTGTATTGCAGAGTCTGGAAGCATTGGTTCAGCATTTTTCCTGCTCTCTGCTCTTTTGCAGTGCGACGCAGCCTGAATTCAACAGTGCTACGATTCCCAGCTTGAAACTGCATCCAAAACCTGTTGAAATCATGGATAATCTGCCAGATCTTTATCGATTCTTCAAACGGACTATCATGGTCAATGAAGGCCTGAAGGATTATGATTGGGTAGCTGATAGGATCTCGGAAAATCCCCAATGCCTTTGCATCTGCCTGACGAAAGATGAAGCCCTGCAGATTTACCAAAGGGTGAAAGGTGAGTGTACGTATCTTTCCACCAATCTTTGTCCTTCTCATCGGCAGCAGGTCATCCAGGAAATGAAGGAGAAATTGAAAAAGGGCGAAATATGCCGCATGGTATCAACCAGCATCATTTCGGTGGGGGTGGACATCGATTTCCCGGTAGTCTATCTAGAAGAAAATGGGGTCGATTCCCTGATCCAGGGGGCCGGCCGTTGCAATCGGGAAGGGAAAAAATCGGCTGCAGAAAGTCTGGTCCATATTTTCTCGACCGAGAAAATCCAAAATTCTCAGTTCATGAGGCAGGAACGGCAGTGTATGCAGCTGGTGGAGCAACAATACTCTGATATGACTCTGCCGGATGCTATAAAGACTTATTTCCAGGAGTTGTATGGTGCAAAAGAATCCATCCTGGATGAAAAAGGAATTTTGGAACTATCCGGTAAAGTCGCTTTCGCAACCATCGGAGAAAAATTCAAGTTGATTGAAGATCATACCAGGAACCTTTTCATTCCCTGGGACGATGAAGCAAAGCAGATTGAACAGCAATTGCGGGCCGGAATCTTTACCCGTGAATTGATGCGGAAAGCAGGAAAATATATGGTCAGTGTCTGGTCACAGAAAGGAACACAGCCGGGGCTTTACGAACAGCTGCTCAATGATGGACTGGCCGATCCCTTGGATGACCAGATGGCCATTTTGAAGGATCTGTCGATTTATGACAGCAAGACGGGACTTACCTACAAACAACAAGAGGGCAGGGGCCTGTTCTTATAAGCAAGAATGATAGAGGTGATTCGATGAGTTACGGAGTAAGAATCGAATGTTGGGGTAAATATGCCTGCTTTACCCGACCTGAACTCAAGGGGGAACGGATGAGCTATGATGTAATGACCCCATCTGCGGCCCGGGGTCTGGTGGAAGCCATTTTCTGGCATCCAGGGCTTAAATATATCATTGATGAAATCGATGTATTGAAGCCCATCCAGTTTACCAATATCCGGCGGAACGAGTTGAAAAACAAGCTTTCCGGCAGTACGGTGTTGGCGAATGCAAGAAGTGGCAAACCCATTGTGCAGGTGACCCATGAGGACATCATGCAGCGGGCTTCTACAGTTTTAAAAGACGTACATTATTGTATTACCCTGCATTTTGAGATGACGGATAAAGCCAACAAAACGGACAATCCGGGTAAGTTTCGGGAGATGCTGACCCGGCGTGCCCGGAAAGGGCAATGCTATCATCAGCCCTATTTCGGGACCCGTGAATTTCCGGCAGCTTTTCGGCTGGTGGAAGATGATGAGACGGTGCTTCCCTATCCTGTGACGCAGGACCTGGGGCTGATGCTCTATGACATGGATTACCATGACGTAAAAAATATCCAGCCGCGCTTCTTCCGGGCCAAACTGGTCGATGGAGTCCTTGATCTCCGGAATTGTGAGGTGCATCAATGATTTTACAGGCATTGGTGGAGTACTACCAGACTCTATTGAAGCGTGGCGAAGTAGAAGAACCTGGGTGGAGTAAGGCTCGGGTTTCAGCAGAAATTGTTTTAAATGATGAGGGTGAATTGCAAGGAATCCTCTCTTTGCAAAATGCTGTACAAAGAGGGAAAAAACAGGTGCTTACTGATACAATGATGAAAGTACCTGAAGTTTTTAAGCGGTCCAGCGGGGTTCGGCCTAATTTCCTGTGTGATAATTCTTCTTATTTCTTTGGGGTAGATGATAAAGGGAAACCAAAACGCTCCCTGGAATGTTTTGAAGCCTCCCAAAAATTCCATCATGAATTATTGGATGGCTGTCCCTCAACGGCAGCGCGGGCGATTTTGTCCTTCTTTGACAAATGGCAGCCAGAGCAGGGAACACAGAATCCTGTGTTCTTTCAAAATAAGGATGCAATCTTTGAAGCTTCCAATTTGGTATTCAAAATCAATGGACAATTTGCTCAGGATGATCCAGCCATCCAAGAGTGCTGGAAAAAATATAAGCAGGGCGGTCAGCCGAATTCCATGAAAGAGCAATGTCTGGTGACAGGTAAAATCGCTGAAATCGCCAAAGTCCATCCCAATATCAAGGGTGTTAGAGATGCCCAGTCTTCTGGTGCAGCCCTGGTTTCGTTCAATGCGCCTTCATTGGAATCTTTTGGACACACTGGGGATCAGGGCTTGAATGCTCCTGTCAGCGAATATGCGGCTTTTGCTTACGCAACTGCTCTTAACGAGTTATTGCGTAAGGGCAATTCCATGATTTGCGGAGATACCACCGTTGTCTTTTGGGCACAGTCCGGGGAGGATACGTATTCCCAATTTTATAGTGCTTTGATGGGTGGCAATGATACCAACAAATTGAGCGATGAAGATATCAAATCTGTCCTGGAAAAAATATCCAAAGGGAACCCGGCAGATTTGAATGGTACTGAATTAACCCCGGATGAACCTTTTTATGTACTGGGATTGGCTCCCAATGCGGCGCGCCTTTCTGTACGGTTCTTTTGGAGAAATACATTTGGAATGGCGTTGAAGAATATCAACGCCCATCAGGAACGCATGAAAATTTGTCGTCCATCCTGGGAACCTGAGAATCTTTCTCTGTATCGTCTTTTAAATGCATCGGTCAATCCAAATTCAAAGAAAAGCAATGCATCTCCTTTGTTGGCTGGCAGCCTTTTACGGAGTATCCTCCAAAATTCACCTTATCCGGAAGCCATGTATCGGCAGTTCCTGCTGCGGATCAAAGCTGATTCAGATAAGGACAAGATTACCTATCCAAGAGCCGCTTTCATCAAAGCGTATCTGATAAAAAATCATGAAAAAGAATGGGGTGGAGAAATCACGATGAACGTCAATGAAAACTGTAATGCAATCCCTTATGTGCTGGGACGTCTGTTTGCTGTATTGGAAGGTTTACAGCAGGCAGCCAATCCTGGTATCAATGCAACCATTAAGGATAGATACTTTAATGCAGCATGTGCTACACCAGGAACTGTCTTTCCAGTACTGTTAAAACTGTCCAATGCTCATTTGAATAAATTGAGCAAGGATAAAGGGGGACTGGCAGTTACTTTCCAAAAGAAAATGGGTGCTTTGCTTGGAAAAGTTTCAATGCCAGATCAGGGCAGCCCCATTCCCGGACGGCTGACTTTGGATGAGCAGGGGATGTTCATCCTGGGGTACTATCAGGAAAACCAGGACCGTTTCACCAAAAAGGAGGACAAAGAATAATGGATAAAGAGAATGCTATCAAAAATCGGTATGACTTTGTGGTTCTGTTTGATGTAGAAAACGGGAATCCCAATGGGGATCCGGATGCAGGGAATATGCCCCGAGTAGACCCTGAAACGGGGCTGGGTCTGGTAACGGATGTTTGCCTGAAACGGAAAATCCGGAATTACGTGGAAGCAGCTAAGGAAAACCAGAAAGGCTATCAAATCTATGTAAGCGAAAACGCACCTTTGGAAGATAATGATAAGGAAGCACTGAAATTCCTGGGCGTTGATGATATTAAAGATGTCAAGAAGAAAGACCCGGATGCTGATGAAAAAATCCGTGATTTTATGTGCCAGAATTTCTACGATATCCGTACATTCGGCGCTGTCATGACGACTTTCGTCAAAGGGGCCCTGAGCTGTGGCCAGGTCCGTGGACCGGTGCAACTGGGCTTTGCCCACAGCATTGATCCCATCATGCCGCAGGAAATCACCATTACGCGGGTGGCTATCACCACTGCCAAAAGAAAAGAGGAAGGTAGAAAAACGGAAATGGGTCGGAAATATATTGTTCCTTATGGCCTGTATCGGGTAGAAGGGTACGTTTCTGCCAACCTGGCACGCAAATCCACCGGCTTTTCGGAAGATGACCTGCAGCTGCTGTGGAAAGCCATCATCAATATGTTCGAAAATGACCATTCTGCGGCCAGAGGAAATATGGCCGTACATGAACTGATTGTGTTCAAACATGATTCTGAGCTGGGTAATGCGCCTGCTTACAAGCTGTTTGAAAAAGTGAAGGTGACGAAGAAAGATCCGCGGAAAGATCCTCGGTCCTATGCTGATTACGAGGTTACGGTGGATACGAAAGATTTGCCTGAAGGCGTAACCTGTGAACGGATGGTATGAGTTACGCAGAATCTGACTATCTGATGATTTCCGGGATCCAGCATTTTATCTTCTGTAAGCGCCAATGGGCCTTGATCCATATCGAACAGCAGTGGGCTGAAAATGGATTGACGGCAGAGGGACAATTGCTGCATCAACGGGCACACGACAGTCAGTTTACAGAAAAACGAGCTGAAATCCTGACGGTACGGGGACTGCGTATCAGTTCCTGTACCTTAGGCGTTTCCGGCTTTTGCGATGTGGTAGAATTCACCCAATTGGAAAAGGGAATGGATGGAGCTCGTCTAGCAGGGCACCGGGGAACCTGGCAGGTTCTTCCCATTGAATACAAACGGGGAAAGGATAAGGCTGACGAAAGTGATATCCTGCAACTGACCTGTGAGGTCATGTGTCTGGAGGAAATGCTGGGTTGCACGATTTCTAAAGGCTGCCTATATTACCATGCCCTGCGGCATCGACGGGAAATCGAAATCACAGAGGAACTGCGGCAGGAAGTCTGTACAGTTTTTGAAGAAATGCATCAGTACTACCAGAGACGATACATTCCCAAAGTAAAACCGGGTAAAGAGTGCAATCGCTGCTCTCTTCAGGATATCTGCCTTCCGAAATTGCAGAAACAGACGGCTGTTTCCGATTATTATGCAGATTTTCTGCAGGAAGGAACATCATGAGACGCTTATTGAATACCCTTTTTATCCTGTCAGAAGATCTGTACCTGTCGTTGGAAAATGAAAATCTGGTTGCCTGGCGAGAGAAGAATGTTGTGCAGAGGATTCCCTTGCTGAATGTGGAAAACATATTCTACTTTGGGTATAAAGGGGCTTCTCCTGCATTATTGGGGGCCTGCGCCAAGCGGCAGATCGGTTTCTGTTTCCTGACTCCCTATGGAAAGTTTTTGGCCAGGGTATGCGGTGCGAGCCATGGAAATGTATTGTTACGCAAGGCACAGTATCGGATGGCGGAGCAGGATTCTGACATCCTTCAACTGGCCAAATGGTTCTTGACCGGAAAAATATGGAATTCAAGGCTGCTGTTGATGCGTTTCTTACGGGATCATCCTCTTTCTGTAGATAAGGAACAGTTCATGGATGCCATTGCGTCCTTGAAGCGGTCGCTCCACGATCTGCAAAACGCAAAAAATGGCGATGAAATCCGTGGAGTAGAAGGAAATGCAGCCCATCTCTATTTTTCTCTGTTTGATCAGTTGATATTGCGGGAAAAGAAGACATTTTATCTTCACAGCCGAAATAAACGGCCGCCTTTGGACGCTATGAATGCGCTGCTTTCATTTCTGTATACGCTTTTGGCATCGGATTGTGCCAATGCATTAGAGACCGTAGGACTGGATTCTTACGTAGGGTTCCTGCATCGAGATCGTCCTGGTCGTGAATCACTGGCCCTTGACCTGATGGAGGAGTTCCGGTCTTTGCTTGCTGATCGATTGGCTTTATTTCTGGTCAATAACCAGAGTCTGACTGGAAAACACTTCAAAAAGACGGAAACGGGTGCTGTGCATCTAAATGAAGCAGGCAGAAAAATCGTGCTGACCAAATGGCAGGAACGGAAACAGGAAATCGTGGAGCATCCCTTTTTAAAGGAAAAAATGCCCTGGGGATTGGCCCCATATGTACAGGCTTTGCTCCTGGCCAAATGGATTCGCGGAGATTTGGATGGTTATCCTGCATTTATGGGGAAGTGATCTTTATGCTTGTTCTGGTAACTTATGATGTGAATACGGAAACAGCTGCCGGCAGGAGCCGACTGCGAAAAGTAGCAAAATGCTGTGTAGCACACGGACAGCGTGTCCAAAATTCCGTCTTTGAATGTTCTATAGATGAAGCCCAATTTGTGGCACTGCGAGGCGAGCTGGAAGCCATTATCGACTTGAACAAAGACAGCCTGCGGTTTTATAATTTAGGAAATAAGTATCAAAGTAAAATCATCCACGTGGGAGCCAAGAAAAGTTATGACCCTGCGGCACCGATGATTTTATGAGCGCGAAGAGAAAGCAAACATAAGGATTTAAGATGGTAAAATGCCGCAGGATTTGATATAAAATCCCGCTTCGCGCAAACAAAGTGATCGCGTTGGAGAAATTCAGTGCGGCCACTTTGACAGTCGCACCCCACGAGGGGTGCGTGGATTGAAATTTCATCATCGCTCTTGCCCTTTTCAGCATTAAGAGTCGCACCCCACGAGGGGTGCGTGGATTGAAATTTCGTACCGTCAAGGTTAGATTCTTCAAAACTAACGTCGCACCCCACGAGGGGTGCGTGGATTGAAATATTAGTTAGCATATCAATAAATTGAACAACTTTATGTCGCACCCCACGAGGGGTGCGTGGATTGAAATCCGACCATTTTTTTGTTCCAATAGCCAGCTTCGGTCGCACCCCACGAGGGGTGCGTGGATTGAAATCGAAGTCAGGCGGAATTTGCCTACGGTATCCTAGTCGCACCCCACGAGGGGTGCGTGGATTGAAATCCATCCTGTTCCTTGACGATTGCGCCAAACCAAGTCGCACCCCACGAGGGGTGCGTGGATTGAAATCGGTCCTCGTCTATCAAGCCTTTGCCGATGAAGCGTCGCACCCCACGAGGGGTGCGTGGATTGAAATAGCGTCCGAAGCAATACACTTGCTATTCCCGTGTGTCGCACCCCACGAGGGGTGCGTGGATTGAAATTGTATAGCATCTCTGCGGTTGCTGGCTCGGTGATGTCGCACCCCACGAGGGGTGCGTGGATTGAAATGAGGTTGTTGTTGATGTAGTCAAGTACGCCGTCAGTCGCACCCCACGAGGGGTGCGTGGATTGAAATCTACAAGATGGGATTGATTACTACCGACCAATACAGTCGCACCCCACGAGGGGTGCGTGGATTGAAATGGCAAAGACCCAAGCAAAAAGGTCATGACAGGAAGTCGCACCCCACGAGGGGTGCGTGGATTGAAATTGCCACCTCTCCCATATCCTCATACCAACCAATTGTCGCACCCCACGAGGGGTGCGTGGATTGAAATAAATCTTGCCTGCTGACTCCGGGGATCCATTTCCGTCGCACCCCACGAGGGGTGCGTGGATTGAAATTACGCCGTAGGTAATCATATTGGAATACGCTACAGTCGCACCCCACGAGGGGTGCGTGGATTGAAATCTGCCGATGAGGCAATGCGGAACGGGTTTGAAGTGTCGCACCCCACGAGGGGTGCGTGGATTGAAATATCAACGATCATGGTGAATTTGTGCGGCCGGATTAGTCGCACCCCACGAGGGGTGCGTGGATTGAAATCAGAGACGGAACAAAGAATTTATCAAAGGTTTCGGTCGCACCCCACGAGGGGTGCGTGGATTGAAATAAGTACAGTAACAAGCAACAAAACAGCACAGGATGTCGCACCCCACGAGGGGTGCGTGGATTGAAATCATTTTGTCGCTTACGTCGATTCTTTCCGCGTCGTGTCGCACCCCACGAGGGGTGCGTGGATTGAAATTGCCGTGGCTACGTCAGTAGATACCATTGAGGGGAGTCGCACCCCACGAGGGGTGCGTGGATTGAAATGACGAGATGGCCAAAAAGACTGTCATCAAAAAGGCGTCGCACCCCACGAGGGGTGCGTGGATTGAAATAGAGAGCCAGTGCTTGTGGGTTTCGGACGCAAACGTCGCACCCCACGAGGGGTGCGTGGATTGAAATCCCATTTTTATTGATGTATTCCTCCTCACCAATGTCGCACCCCACGAGGGGTGCGTGGATTGAAATCGTAAAAAACGGAAAAAAAGTTTCCAAAAGTGCTTGTCGCACCCCACGAGGGGTGCGTGGATTGAAATCACGTAGACGGTCACATCCTCGATGTATTCCGCCGGTCGCACCCCACGAGGGGTGCGTGGATTGAAATTTCCAGCCTGGCCACATCGTCAGCCATATCATGAGGTCGCACCCCACGAGGGGTGCGTGGATTGAAATCGCAAGGCAAAAGGGTATAAATTTGGTTGGAGCCGTCGCACCCCACGAGGGGTGCGTGGATTGAAATTGTCGCGTTTACAATGGTCAGCACGTAACCGCCGGTCGCACCCCACGAGGGGTGCGTGGATTGAAATATCGCACAACATTTCTTCGTCGATAACAGCCACCCGTCGCACCCCACGAGGGGTGCGTGGATTGAAATTCAAGGTGGTTAACGCAAATGGCTAAAGCGAGCAGGTCGCACCCCACGAGGGGTGCGTGGATTGAAATCGCTGCAACACAAGACTGTGGCGGATGCGTAAAGGTCGCACCCCACGAGGGGTGCGTGGATTGAAATCTGAAGTTGCGGGCGCTTGTGACCGTCAAGAGCCAGTCGCACCCCACGAGGGGTGCGTGGATTGAAATGCAATCCGGAACGTCAAAACCCTCTCCGAACAAGGTCGCACCCCACGAGGGGTGCGTGGATTGAAATAAACGCCTTCTTTATCATCCTTCCTCTATCGTTTGTCGCACCCCACGAGGGGTGCGTGGATTGAAATACAAGTTCCCTCTGATATGGCCGTAACTCCATGGGTCGCACCCCACGAGGGGTGCGTGGATTGAAATGTCAATGATGTTCTGTTTAGATTCGGCCATGGACGTCGCACCCCACGAGGGGTGCGTGGATTGAAATCTTGCCGGTGTCGCTGCTCACAGTCTGATAGCCGCGTCGCACCCCACGAGGGGTGCGTGGATTGAAATTGCGATGTCCTTGCTCAGGGCGTAGGACACGGTCTGTCGCACCCCACGAGGGGTGCGTGGATTGAAATCCGGGCTGTGGAAATGGGGACCGGTCCTCGTGTGTCGCACCCCACGAGGGGTGCGTGGATTGAAATATTTTAATCTCTCCTTTTCTTCGGAGGGGCTTTCGTCGCACCCCACGAGGGGTGCGTGGATTGAAATCTTGGGGCGATGGCGGGGGCATCCTTTGCGGCTGTCGCACCCCACGAGGGGTGCGTGGATTGAAATTACTCGGCGTATCTTTGTCGGCTACAACATCATCGTCGCACCCCACGAGGGGTGCGTGGATTGAAATATGGTCACGGAGCCGATGGTTATGTATGGCAGTTTGTCGCACCCCACGAGGGGTGCGTGGATTGAAATCGGTCCGTCAACGACTGGCAGACTGGGGAAGTCGTGTCGCACCCCACGAGGGGTGCGTGGATTGAAATTCAACCACGAGGGCTTCCGCCCACCCTGGTGGGGTCGCACCCCACGAGGGGTGCGTGGATTGAAATCCAAGAGCTGGAGCAAAAAGAAGCAGGCTATGGCCGTCGCACCCCACGAGGGGTGCGTGGATTGAAATAAGGATTTCAAAGTCTTTGAAATCGTCCAGGCTAGTCGCACCCCACGAGGGGTGCGTGGATTGAAATAAACTGGTCACAGTGAGGTGAGACAATGAAAGACGTCGCACCCCACGAGGGGTGCGTGGATTGAAATCCACCTACAACTTTGAGATTAAAGGCAAGCTGCTCGTCGCACCCCACGAGGGGTGCGTGGATTGAAATTATCCCTCAGCTTTTCATGGGCCGCAAAGGCCCGTCGCACCCCACGAGGGGTGCGTGGATTGAAATCACCTCTCCAGGATTTTTTCGGTATATCTCAGCCGTCGCACCCCACGAGGGGTGCGTGGATTGAAATTACAACGATCCAGGCTCTGCTGTACAGGACGTTGGTCGCACCCCACGAGGGGTGCGTGGATTGAAATTCAGAGGCTCATGCCAGCCTTTGCACCGCCGAATGTCGCACCCCACGAGGGGTGCGTGGATTGAAATCGTGACCATTGAAAACGAAGGCAGTGACATGGATGTCGCACCCCACGAGGGGTGCGTGGATTGAAATCCGGTTCTTGATGCTTCCCAGGCCCGGATTGGCCGTCGCACCCCACGAGGGGTGCGTGGATTGAAATCCATTCCTGGATGACGAAGATCAGCGGTTCCGCTGTCGCACCCCACGAGGGGTGCGTGGATTGAAATTGTTGTGGCAAGTTTGGCTATGAGCCTATATCCCGTCGCACCCCACGAGGGGTGCGTGGATTGAAATTTTATGGGGACGATATTAAAGATCAGTCTTTAAGTCGCACCCCACGAGGGGTGCGTGGATTGAAATGCCTCCTGCTTCGTGTCCCGCCACACCGTGCCCGGGTCGCACCCCACGAGGGGTGCGTGGATTGAAATTTATCGGCCTGTGCCTGTGCCTGTTCCGGCTCTCGTCGCACCCCACGAGGGGTGCGTGGATTGAAATTTTAGCGTTTCGATTCGTTTTAACTCTTCTACAGTCGCACCCCACGAGGGGTGCGTGGATTGAAATTTAGGCTTACCTTGTAGACGTCCACCTTTTGGTGGGTCGCACCCCACGAGGGGTGCGTGGATTGAAATACCGGTGGCCAGACCACCAGTGCTATGATGGACGGTCGCACCCCACGAGGGGTGCGTGGATTGAAATTTTGATTATTCGATGCGGCAAGCCGGGGCGACGCCTGTCGCACCCCACGAGGGGTGCGTGGATTGAAATACGGAAACCATTGCATTGATGAAGCCCAGCGCCCCGTCGCACCCCACGAGGGGTGCGTGGATTGAAATCACGCTGGTATCCGCGGCCGTAATGCCTTTGGCGTCGCACCCCACGAGGGGTGCGTGGATTGAAATAATGTCCTGCACAGCGGAGCCTGGATTGTTGTAAGTCGCACCCCACGAGGGGTGCGTGGATTGAAATCCGGCGGTCGGGTCCGCATAATGCTCATCATTCCGTCGCACCCCACGAGGGGTGCGTGGATTGAAATCAGGAAATCTATGATAGCAACGAAAGTTTTAAAAGTCGCACCCCACGAGGGGTGCGTGGATTGAAATTGCATCCGGAGGCACCCATAGGTCGGCTCCCATCGTCGCACCCCACGAGGGGTGCGTGGATTGAAATTGCTGCCCGTCGTGGAAAATGACCGTCAGGGCGTGTCGCACCCCACGAGGGGTGCGTGGATTGAAATAATCGCTTGCGCGTTCTTTTCAAAATAAGTCCCGTGTCGCACCCCACGAGGGGTGCGTGGATTGAAATTTGCCAGTGTCCGGATCAGCGTTTCGGCGCCTGTCGTCGCACCCCACGAGGGGTGCGTGGATTGAAATCACGTTCTCACCTCAAATAATAATAAAGAAGGGCCGTCGCACCCCACGAGGGGTGCGTGGATTGAAATTCGTAGGTCAGCGCCTTGTCCGGGTGCTTACCCTGTCGCACCCCACGAGGGGTGCGTGGATTGAAATTACAACATGGATGGGACGGCTTTCAATCTGCCGAAGTCGCACCCCACGAGGGGTGCGTGGATTGAAATACGTTCACGGATGGCCTTTGCATCGGCTTTCAAGGTCGCACCCCACGAGGGGTGCGTGGATTGAAATATTTGTGACTGTTTCGTTGCACAGCCGTTCTTCCGTCGCACCCCACGAGGGGTGCGTGGATTGAAATAATGCAGATTCCCTTGCAAGCATCCGTGGGAAACGTCGCACCCCACGAGGGGTGCGTGGATTGAAATGAAACCCTTGAAAGCCTCATCGATGAAGGAGTCGGTCGCACCCCACGAGGGGTGCGTGGATTGAAATACAAAAGGGTGGCATCGCAAGTGGTGAAGCAAAAGTCGCACCCCACGAGGGGTGCGTGGATTGAAATCGCAGTGCCCGTCGCAATTAAAAATACAATCACCGGGTCGCACCCCACGAGGGGTGCGTGGATTGAAATTGCGGTCGGATTAAAGGAAACAATGTCATTGATGTCGCACCCCACGAGGGGTGCGTGGATTGAAATTCGGTATTGTCATTTCAGATACCACCTCGTTTTTGTCGCACCCCACGAGGGGTGCGTGGATTGAAATCGTAACCTGTCCTTAACGCAGACCGGGAAAGTCAGTCGCACCCCACGAGGGGTGCGTGGATTGAAATCACTCTGTCGGCTACAACTTCGCTCACAGTCCGGTCGCACCCCACGAGGGGTGCGTGGATTGAAATACCGCTATCATACTACCGCGTAAATTGTTTTGCAGTCGCACCCCACGAGGGGTGCGTGGATTGAAATAATGATCTCGATCATGCTTGAGCCTCCGCTTCTTGTCGCACCCCACGAGGGGTGCGTGGATTGAAATCGATGCTTCTGTTGCCGGGGTGAAACGGGAAAAGTCGCACCCCACGAGGGGTGCGTGGATTGAAATATTGCGCAGGAACTGAACTACATCCGTGCTCGTGCGTCGCACCCCACGAGGGGTGCGTGGATTGAAATGGTGTGTGAAAGATGGGGACATGGTGGTGGATACTGTCGCACCCCACGAGGGGTGCGTGGATTGAAATAAGGAGGGTGTGGAATCAAGCCGGGGTTACGGAAGTCGCACCCCACGAGGGGTGCGTGGATTGAAATAGTGCGTTAGAATACAATCTCAATTCTGAATTAGTCGCACCCCACGAGGGGTGCGTGGATTGAAATCTTGTCAACGATGACACTGGAAAAGAAATCCGTAGTCGCACCCCACGAGGGGTGCGTGGATTGAAATACCAATAACCATGCTACGGCCACCGAACAGAGCAGTCGCACCCCACGAGGGGTGCGTGGATTGAAATCCGTCCGTTTCGGCCAGCAGTACAATGGAAAACAGTCGCACCCCACGAGGGGTGCGTGGATTGAAATAGACCTGCCCAGTCAACGGATTTCTTGACCTTGAGTCGCACCCCACGAGGGGTGCGTGGATTGAAATACCTCGACGAAAAACATCCGGCCCGTCGTGGGCAAGTCGCACCCCACGAGGGGTGCGTGGATTGAAATCTTTGGCTGGACCATACTCTAAACAGGGAAACGGGTCGCACCCCACGAGGGGTGCGTGGATTGAAATTTCCCTGTGACTATATAATAGCACATATACGTATGTCGCACCCCACGAGGGGTGCGTGGATTGAAATTGTGGAGGACGTCACTATAAATGACACGAAATACGTCGCACCCCACGAGGGGTGCGTGGATTGAAATTACGAAGCAAAGAGAAAGCAGCTGGACCAATGGCGTCGCACCCCACGAGGGGTGCGTGGATTGAAATCGAACATGGAAAAGGGGATTTCCAAAAACTTAGACGTCGCACCCCACGAGGGGTGCGTGGATTGAAATCACGGTCCGCGGCGGCCCACAATGCCATTTGTCGGTCGCACCCCACGAGGGGTGCGTGGATTGAAATCGTAATGCCCGGCATGATGTAAACAGAAACCCGGGTCGCACCCCACGAGGGGTGCGTGGATTGAAATACGGAGCTGATGAAAACCGGGACGACCGATAAACGTCGCACCCCACGAGGGGTGCGTGGATTGAAATTAATGCAACTATCCGCAACTGATTCTCCTCGTTGTCGCACCCCACGAGGGGTGCGTGGATTGAAATAGCGATGGCTGGTTCAGAAGGAGGAAAGCATGAAAGTCGCACCCCACGAGGGGTGCGTGGATTGAAATCCAGAACGCGTATGCGTTAATGCCCGGGTACGGGTCGCACCCCACGAGGGGTGCGTGGATTGAAATCGGTGCCTGGGTCTGGCCGTGTTAAAACAATCTGGTCGCACCCCACGAGGGGTGCGTGGATTGAAATGAGGAAATGGCGGACGTTGAGCTTGTGGCTGAAACGTCGCACCCCACGAGGGGTGCGTGGATTGAAATATTTTTCTCTCCTTTCTCACTTCCTGACCCGTACGTCGCACCCCACGAGGGGTGCGTGGATTGAAATCAGGGCGAACCCCAACGGTGTTTTCGTTGTTATGCCGGTCGCACCCCACGAGGGGTGTGAATGTCAACCAAAAAGTGAGCCACTTGCTCACGAATTTTTGAGCCACTCATGCTCATGAAAAAGTGAGCCACCTGCTCACGAATTTTTGAGCCACTTAAGCATTCGTCATCTTCCGTTTG
>Ga0256406_1004035_pt1 | contig 17371 bp, 13 predicted proteins | sample RumenRJG_03DNA_FD_185986 | JGI IMG/M metagenome (GOLD analysis project Ga0256406, IMG submission 185986) | Bovine rumen microbial communities from Lethbridge, Alberta, Canada - RJG_03 | ecosystem: Host-associated > Mammals > Digestive system > Stomach > Rumen | place: Canada: Alberta | collected...
CCCTGCTGCCACTTGCGCCGCGTGCCAATGCGGGAGCCGCAGTTTTATGTGCAGAATCAAGCATCTGGTTATGCTTTGCATCATTGCGATAAATCTTATCGAAAAATCCATGATCTCCTTCTTCCAATTTAACTGAGATTGTTTATAATATCGATAACGGTTACTGATAAGCAGGTGCCGAACAAGAAGGGCAAATCGACCAACTAAGTCACAAATCCCGCACATGTCACGGCACTTCGGCCTGCAAGGCCTTATGCTTACTCAAACGGCCTTGGGCCGGACCTAGAACACATGCAATAAGAAAAAGGAGATAAAAACCATGGCAACTTTCGTCTGCACTGTCTGCGGCTACACTTACGAAGGCGACGAGGCCCCTGAGGTCTGCCCTATGTGCCACAAGAGCGGCGTGTTCAAGCGCGTCGACGAGGCAGCCCCTGCTGAGAAGAAGAACAAGTACGCAGGCACCAAGACCGAGAAGAACCTGCAGGACGCCTTCGCCGGCGAGTCCCAGGCCCGCAACAAGTACACCTACTTCGCCTCCGTGGCCAAGAAGGCCGGCTTCGAGCAGATCGCCGCGCTCTTCCTGAAGACCGCCGACAACGAGAAGGAGCACGCCAAGTTGTGGTTCAAGGAGCTCGGGCTTCTGGGCGACACCTCCGACAACCTGAAGGCTGCCGCCGAGGGCGAGAACTATGAGTGGACCGACATGTACGACCGCATGGCCAAGGAGGCCGACGAGGAAGGCTTCCACGAGCTGGCTGCCAAGTTCCGCGGCGTCGGCGCGATCGAGAAGCTCCACGAGGAGCGCTACCGCGCCCTGCTCAAGAACGTCGAGGAGAAGAAGGTCTTCGAGAAGTCCGGCGTCAAGGTCTGGGAGTGCCGCAACTGCGGCCACGTCGTGATGGGCACCAAGGCTCCGGACGTCTGCCCGGTCTGCAACCACCCGCAGAGCTACTTCGAGGTCCGCGCCGAGAACTGGCTCTGATCTGAAAAAAGCCGGCGCAAGGTCGGCTTTTAAAGATGGACGGGGGCCGCGCATTGCGCGGCCCCCTGCTTTTTGGCACTTCACGCGCAGTTGTCAGCGCGCCGAGTCAACTCCCTTCAAAAGCGGCATGGCGATCGAGCGCAGCGCCTCGTCAAGGCTTCCGGAGCCTGCTGTCACGTAGAACGCGGCCACCGGGTACTTTGAGACCAGCGTGCTGCCGCCGACGAGCCTCAGCGTTTGGGAAGTGCCGCCTTCATGGGTTATCACGCCCTCCCCTTCAAACCACGAGGCCTTGGCGGCAGTGCCCAGGATCTTCACGCGCAATCCCGACACGCTGTCGCCGTATTCGGAGAGGCGCTTGGTGGCGCGCTTCTCGGTGCGGCTCATGTCGCTGGGCGAGAACGAGGTGATGAGGGCGTTGTAGACGGCGCGCCCCATGAGGAAGCGCCCGAAGCCGCCGTCGACGCCCACCTGGGCTATGGCGGCGAAGCGATCGGGGATCCGCCTGCCATTTTTGCGGAAATCGGCAAGCTCGCGGCAGGGCGCCGTGATGCCCAGGACCCTTATGGATCTGCCGGCGGCCTTTGACAGGTAGGCGGCAAAGGCGCGATCGGCCTTGGCCTCATTGTCAAAGGCGCACCAGCCCTCGGGCAGCTGCGCTTTAAAGGGGATGGAGCCGCCGCCCATGCGCAGCTCCGCGGCGCCCGCGCCATGGGCGAGCATGAGCGCAAGCGCTACGGCGGACGCGATGCGCAGGATCTTGAACGGCTTCATCTCAGGCCTTCTTGGTGACCGCCGCGAGCTCCTTGAAATAGCCCGGGAAGGTCTTGGCGACGCACTGCGGATCGTTTACCACGATATCGCGGTCGAAGGCGCACAGCGACAGGCACATCGCCATGCGGTGGTCGTCGTAGGTGTCAAAGACCGGGGTTTCGGCGTTGCGCTCTGTAGCGTCGATGCAGATGAAGTCCTCGCCGCACTCGACCTTGACGCCGAGCTTGCGCATCTCATTGGCCATGGCCGCGATGCGGTCGGTCTCCTTGACGCGCCAGGAGGCGATGTTGCGGATAGCGACAGGGCCGTCGGTATAGAGCGCCATCGGCACGAGCGTCATCGCCGCGTCGGGCATCGCGTTCATGTCGATGTCGATGCCCTTGAGGCGGCCCTGGCGCTCGACCACCACCGAGTGCTCAAGCCTCGTGACCTTGGCCCCCATGCGCTCGAGCACATGGAGGAAGGCCGCGTCGCCCTGCACGCTGTCCCTGGGGATCCCGTAGATCTCTACCTTGCCTGCGATGGCGGCGGCGGCTGCAAAGTAGGTCGCGGCCGTGGCATCTCCCTCGATGAGGCAGGAGCCGGGCGAGACGTAGCGCGCGCCCTCAGGGATCGAGAACTCGCTGTAGCCCTTGCGCGAGATCTTGATGCCAAAGCGTTCCATGAGCTTTATGGTGAGATCGACGTAAGGCTTTGAGATGAGCTCGCCGCGCACATGGATCCCAAGGCCGCCGGCGAGCGGGGCTGCCAGGAGCAGCGCCGTGATGAACTGGCTTGAAAGCTGCCCGTCTATGGAGACCTCATGGGACTTGGGGGCCTGGCAGCCGCGGATGAGGATCGGCGGGAAGCCCGGGTTGTTCAAGTAGTCGATGTGCACACCAAGGTTCCTCAGGGCCTCGCAAAGCGGGCCTATGGGACGCTCGAACATGCGCTTGGAACCGGTGAGCTCGAACACGCCCGAGGAGAAGGAGAGCGCCGCGCACAATGGGCGCATCGCCGTCCCGGCGTTGCCCAGATCGAGCGTCACACGGTTCAATCCAGTGTCAAAGGCGTATCCCAGTCCTTCTACCTCGCAGGCCGTGCCGCGCTCCGTTACCTTGACGCCCAGGGCCTTCAGGGCGTCCATCATGCGCGCGGTGTCATCCGAGCGCAGCAGGTTCAAAACTGCGGTCCTGCCCTCTGAGAGGGCCGCGCACAGGAGCGCGCGGTTTGAGAGGCTCTTGGAGCCAGGCAGGGTCACCCTGCCTGACACCTCGCCGAGCCTTGCTATCTTGAGGCTGTTCACTTGCGCTCCGGATCAGAGGGTCTTGAGCAGATCGGCAGTCTCCTTGAAGAACCTGTCGTTCTGCGAGGGGGTGCCGATGCTGATGCGCAGGATGTCGCGCAGCTGGTAGCCAAGCAGCGGGCGGACGATGACGCCGCGCTTCATGAGCTCGGAGGCGAGCTTCTGCGCATCGTGCGGGGCGAAGTCGGCCGCCACGAAGTTGGCCTTGGAGTCGATGGCCTTGACGCCCTGCTCCTTGAAGAACTGCATGTAGCGCGCGCGCTCCTTGGTGTTGTTCTCTACGGTCTTCTTGATGAACTCGTCATCATCGAGCGCGGCTATGGCCGCGGCCTGGGCTGCGGCGTTGACGTTGAACGGGGCGCGCAGGCGGTCCATGAGCGAGGTGATCTGCGGATCGGCGAGCATGTAGCCCACGCGCAGCCCGGCCAGGCCATAGGCCTTCGAGAAGGTGCGCGAGACCACGAGGTTGCGGTGGGCGTCAAGCCAGCGGGCGCTGTCCTCGCAGGTGGGATCGCCGCTGTTGAACTCGTTGTAGGCCTCGTCGATGACCACGAGCGTGGACTCGGGGACCTTCTTTAGGAACGACTTCATGTCGGCAGAGGGGATGGCGGTGCCGATGGGGTTCGACGGGTTGGCGAAGGCCACGATCCTGGTCTTCGAGTCGATGGCGGCGAGCACCTTGTTGAGGTCGACCTTCCAGTTCGAGAGCGGGACGGTCCTGACCTCTGCGCCATTGATGGTCGCGTCCATGCTGTAGACGCAGAACGAGTACTCGGGGAGGACGACGTTGACGTCCTTGTTCACGAAGGCCTCGAAGAGCAGGTTGATGAGCTCGTTGGAGCCTGCCCCCAGGGTGATGCGCTTGACGTCGTAGCCGAACTTCTGGTGCAGGCGCTGCTTTAAGTAGTAGCCGTTGGAGTCCGGATAGAAGTTGCCTTCCTTAACTGCGGCGACAGCGGCCTCGACGGCCTTGGGGCTCATGCCGAACGGGTTCTCGTTCGAGGCAAGCTTGATGACGTCGTCAAGCCCAAGCTCGCGCTTGACCTCCTCGATGGGCTTGCCCGCCTGGTAGGGCTTGATCCTGGCAAGGCCGCCATTGGCCATCTTTTCAAAATCCATCATTTCCGTACTCCTGTGTAGCGCTGTTGCGCAAGTGTTCTAAAAGATGATTTTAAACGCTTGCAGCCTTGCGCAAAAGCGCATCAGGAGGCGCGCGGCAAAAATGCGCTCCCCCAAAAACGGCAGGGCCGGGATCCCAAAGGCCCCGGCCCTGGCAAATGGCGCTTTATTTAGGCGCGCACTTCAGTGCTGTTCTCGTCGAAGTCGTGATCGAGGTTGGCGATCTTCGGCTTGTTCTGCTTCCAGTACGGCGAGAGCTCGCGCAGCCTGGCGATGATCCCAGGCAGCACCTTCAGGGTGGTGTCAACGTCCTCGTCGGTGGTGAAGCGCGAGAGCGAGAAGCGGATGGTGCCGTGCGCCGCCGAGAACGGGACGCCCATCGCGCGCATCACGTGCGAGGGCTCGAGCGACTCGGAGGAGCAGGCCGAGCCCGAGGAGGCGGCGATGCCGTGCTCGTTGAGCATCAGCAGTATGGCCTCGCCCTCGACGAACTTGAAGGCGACGTTCAGGGTGTTCGCGGTGCGGTTTTGCGGATCGCCGGTGACGAAGCACTCGGGGATGGACTTCAGGATCCCCTCCTGCAGGCGGTCGCGCAGCTTGCGTATGCGGGTGTTGACCTCGGAGAGGTGCTGCCCTGCAAGCTCGCAGGCCACGCCCAGGCCCACGATGTACGGCACGTTCTCGGTGCCGGCGCGGCGGCCGCGCTCCTGGTGGCCTCCCTTCATGAACGGCACGAAGCGGGTCCCGCGGCGCACGTAGAGCACGCCGATGCCCTTGGGGGCGTGGATCTTGTGGCCGGAGAACGAGAGCATGTTGATCTTGGTGTCCTTAAGGCAGATGGGGATCTTCGAGACGGCCTGCACCGCGTCGGTGTGGAACATCACCCCCCTCTCGGCTGCGATCTCGGCAAGCTCGGGAACCGGGTAGATGTCGCCGGTCTCGTTGTTGGCCCACATCACGGAGGCCAGCGCGGTCTTGGGGGTCAGCGCGGCCTTGAAGTCGTCGACATTGAGATCGCCCTTCGAGTTGACCTTGAGGTAGGTCACCTTGACGCCGTGGTTCTCGAGGAACGCGCAGGTCTGGAGGATCGCAGGGTGCTCGACGTCGGTGGTGACTATCTCGTCCTTGCCCTTCTGCGACCACAGCGACGACCACAGGGCGGTGTTGTCCGACTCGGTGGCGCACGACGTGAAGATGATCTCGTCGGGATGCTCGGCGCCTAAGAACTCGGCGACCTGCTCGCGGGCCTTGGCTATGGCCTTGTCCACCGGCAGTCCGAAGCCGTGCTGCGACGAGGCGTTGCCGTAGTAGGTGCGCAGATAGGGCATCATCGCGTCGACCACCTTCGGGTCGATCATCGTGGTTGCATTGTTGTCAAGGTAGATGCCTTCGCCGGCACCGAGGTTGTATACGTCCATTGCCATCTCCTGTTACCTCGCCACGCAGTTGATCTTGCGGCCGGTGCCGTCGGTAAGCTTCTTTGCAAGGAAGTCGAGCGTCATGGTCTTGATCATGCCCTTGGCCGCAGGACCTGAGAGCTTGACGATGACGTCGGTGCCCTCGATGGCGTCAAGCTCGACGCCCGAGCCGTCCTCCTTGAGGCCGTCGTTTGCCTCCTTGAGGATCTTCACGACATCCTTGTAGATGGGCGAGGACTCGGTGTTCTGGTCGAGCGAGGCGCGGATCTTCTCGGCGCTCGCGGCAGTGGAGGTCACGACCTTGGCCTCGATCGGGGTCTGGACAGTGCCCGGGCGGGGAACGCCGCACTTCTCCAGATCCTCCCAGACCTCGTCGATGATCTCCTCGATGCGCATGCGGCACGAGCCGCAGCCGCCACCGGCCTTGGTGTAGTTGGTGACCTCCTCGACGGTGGTGAGGTGGTTCTCCCAGATGGCCTTCTTGATCTTGTTGATGCCCACGCCGAAGCAGTGGCAGATGAGCTCTCCGTCGTCGTGGGACTGCTCGTAGGTCTTGCCGTGGTAGTTGGCGACCGCGGCGTCCAGGGCCTCACGGCCCATGACCGAGCAGTGCATCTTCTCAGGAGGCAGGCCGCCTAAGTAGTCGACGATGTCCTGGTTGGTGATCTTCTGGGCTTCCTTGATGGTCTTGCCCTTGATCATCTCGGTCAGCGCCGATGACGAGGCGATGGCGCTGCCGCAGCCGTAGGTCTGGAACGCTGCGTCCTCGATGACCTCGGTCTGGGGGTTGATCTTGAGCATCAGGCGCAGCGCGTCGCCGCAGATGATCGATCCCACGTCGCCGACGCCGTTGGCGTCTTCAATGACGCGGGCGTTGCGCGGGTGCAGGAAATGGTCCTTTACCTTATCAGAATAATTCCACATGGTCTTTTTCCTTTTTTCCCGGGGCGGGCTTTCCGCGCCACCCCTGCTGCTTCATACGGCTTCGGAGCCTGAACAAGATTTTCAGTCCGCCAAAGCCCAGGGCCGTATTTCCTTTATCCGGCGCATATTCTAAACGCAAAGCGCAACTCCGCTCCCCTATTGATCGCTTTATATCAATTGCAAACCCAGTGGACGCAAGCGCTTGCAAGAAGGCCTGCGGTGGCTTAAAGGTTTTCGGTCTAAACTTTGAGGATCCTAATCTCTAATCTTTTAGGAGCCTCTCCGGCAGGCCCACTCCCAAGGCCTGCAAGAGCTCCCTGGCTGACCTGGGTAGCTCCTTCGTCAGCCAGGCCCCGCGGCCGGCAGGCCGCGAGGCCTGGAGCTTCCTGAGGATCCACATCGCCTTCACCAGCGAGTCTCCGGGCAGCTTCCCATTCAGGCTGTTGCCCTTGTCCTGCAGCCTCACCATCGCCATCATCCTCAGCCCCTGCGCCAGCAGGTGCGGCAGGATCTTCCCCTTGTGCGAAGCGCCTGTCGCCATGAGGCGGCGGCCGTCGTCGAGCGCCTTGAACTGCCTGAACGCCGATTCGACGATCCTCCTCTCGTTGTAGACGGCGAGCGCCTCAAACGGATCTGCCACCACGTTGGTCCTGATGGCGAAGCACCCGTTGTACCTGTTCGCCTTCTGGATGGCGGAGATCTTGACGGTCAGCTTGTCGGAGCCCTGCGCCGGCGGGTTGAAGCACTTCTTGTACTTGGCCCACTTGGATGGATCTACGCCTCTGCCGAAGTTCCTCGCCTTGAGCAGCTCCTCGATGTCGCGCTGGAAGGAGACGGCCTGCTCGGCTGCAAGCGACGGGTTTCGGTAGAGGTGGACTTGAACGCTGTGCTCGATCCTCATGCCATCCTTATGGGAGGTTCACATCTCCGGCTCCGCGCTTCTCGCGCAAGCATTCATGCCGCCGCTGAGGAACGCCTGATCTCTCAGGCTATCCTCGTACTTGTCGGACTGGCGCCTTGTGGAGTTCCTCGGAGAGCCTGATCCCGGCGAGGAACTTGAGGCCGCAGCTGATATTATGGACTTGGGGCTAATTAGTTTAGGCAAAGGGCAGGCTTTCAGGCCTGCCCTCTTGTTTTTTAATGAAAAGGTGCGGGGATCATGCGTCCTGCATCGACTTGAACTCGTAGCCTGCGTCCTCGACGGCCTTCTTCACCATGTCGGAGGTGACGGAATCGTCGCAGTCGAGCTTGGCGCTCTGGGTCTTGAGCGAGACCTCGGCATCGGCGACGCCGGGAACGGCCTTCAGGGCCTTGGTGACGCGGGCAACGCAGTGCTCGCAGGACATGCCTGAAACGTGAACGGTCTTCTTCATGAGTTTCTCCTCTTTCTTGTCAGAACAATCCTTGAGCTTCACCATGGTGAGCCTCAGCGCGTTGAGGCCGACGCACACGCTCGACAGGCTCATCAGCAGCGCCCCGGCAACCGGCGTGAGCTTAAGGCCGAACGACGAGAACGCGCCTGCCGCCACCGGTATGAAGATCACGTTGTAGGCGAAGGCCCAGAACAGGTTCTCCATGATGTTGGCCATGGTGCGGCGCGACATCGCAAGCGCGTTGACGCAGTCGCCGAGGTTGCCCTTCAGGAGCACGACCTGGCAGGACTCGACGGCGATGTCCGAGGTGCCGGCGATGCCGATCCCGGTCTCCGCCGTGGCGATGGCAACCGAGTCGTTGATCCCGTCTCCCACCATCACGCAATGCTCGCCCTGATCCTCAAGCTGCCTTACGATCGCAGCCTTGTCCTGGGGCAGAAGCTCGGCGCGGTAGTCCCTGATGCCAAGCATCTGGGCGACCCCGCCTGCAACGGCCTTGCGATCGCCGGTGAGCATCACCGGGCGCACGCCCATGGCCTTGAGATCGGCTATGGCTTGCTTGGCAGAGGGCCTCACCTCGTCTGCGATCACGACCTCGCCCTGCACCCTTCCGTCCTCGACTAACACCATCACCGCATGCCCGAGCTGCTCGTGCACCGAGATGAAGGCCTTGTCGTCATCAGAGAGCTCTGCGCCGAGCTTTTGGGCGAGCGTGCTGTTGCCGACGCCCACCTTGCGGCCGTCGACCACGCCGGTCACGCCGCAGCCCTCGATGAGCTTGTAATCCACTGCCTCAAGCCCGCCTGAGCCGTACTTGCGCCCGAAGGCCTGCGCCAGCGGGTGGCCGGACTTGAGCTCAAGCGACGCGGCCCTCATGGCCGCGCCGTCGGCGTCGGCGCCATCGTTGAAGCGCGAGGCGATGACGTCCATGCGCCCGGTGGTGAGCGTGCCGGTCTTGTCGAAAACGAACACCGTGGCGCGGCGCAGCGTCTCAAGAGCCTCAGGCGACTTGAAGAGCACACCTGCTGATGCCGCGCGGCCGGTGCCGGCGACGATGGCAAGCGGGGTTGCAAGGCCGAGCGCGCACGGGCATGAGATCACGAGCACGCAGATGGCGTAGTTGAGCGAGACAGCAGCGCCCGCGCCCATGCCGAAGAACCAGATGCAGAACACCACTGCCGCGACGGTGATGACCGCCGGGGTGAACACGCCGGCGACGCGGTCGGCCACGCGGGCTATCGGCGCCTTTTTGGAGTTGGCATCGTCCACCAGGGCAATGATCTTCGAGAGGGTGGTGTCCGAGCCCACCGCCTCGGCGCGCATCTCGACGGCGCCCGAGGAGAGGATGCTCGACGACGTGATCTTCGAGCCTTCGGTCTTCCTCACGGGGCGCGGCTCGCCGGTGAGCGCGCTCTCATCGCAGTAGCCTGAGCCTGAAACCACGACGCCGTCGACGCCCACCTGCTCGCCTGCCTTGATAACCAAGATGTCGCCCTTTCTTGCCTCCGACAGCGGGACCTGATCGAGCCTGCCATCGGCGCGCCTGACGGTCACGAACTTGGGGGCCAGATCATAGAGCTTCATCACCGCGTCGGCGGTGCGCACGCGGGTGCGCTCCTCGAAGTACTTGCCGATCGCGACGAAGCAGAGGATCCCGGCTGCCGAGTCGAAGAACACCGGGTTGGAGGTCATGAGCGCGTCAAGCCCGGCCCCCCGCGGCAGCGTCGCCAGGTTGAACGCGGAGTAGGCGAAAGACACGAGCGACCCAAGCGACACCAGCGTGTCCATGTTGGTGCCGCCGTGTACGAGCGCGCGCCAGGCCGAGAGGTAGTACCTGCGCTGAAGCCACATGATGCAAAGGGAGAGCACGCCCTGAACCGACGCGCTTGCAAAGGCGGACTTGATGGGCTCGAAGCCGAGCTTCGGGCCCATCGCCAGCGCCATCAGCGCCACGAGTAGCGCGAAGCTTGCCACGAGGGCGCGCTTGCGCCTTTTCTCCTCGCTGTCGTCGGTCTTGGCGACCCTTGCGCCCTCGCCGCTTCCTGCCCTCGAGGCGCCGTAGCCCGCGTCCTCGACTGCCTTGATGATCGCCTCGTCCTTCACGCCGTCATCTGAGATCAGCGTCATGCAGTTCTTGACGAGCATGACGTTGACGCCAGAGACGCCGGGAACCTTGGAAACGGCCTTCTCGACATGGGATGCGCACGCTGCGCAAGTCATGCCCTTGATGTCAAATGTCTTCTTAAGCATTGCTCTCTGCCTTGCTTTATTTTGGGTGCGGTGATCATATGCTAACTGCCGCCTGTGGCGGCAGTGATGCAAGTTTTTATCGGCCATGGCTTGCGAAGGCTGCGGCCGCGCCTTCTCCTGATGCGGCATGGCCCGCCCGGCGGGCCATGCGCCCTGTCACGGGCCTTCAGGCCTCCTGGCCTTGGGCGGCGCCCTGCGACCAGGCCTTTCCCTTGACGAAGCGGAGCGAACGCATGGCGTTCAGCACGGCGAGGATCAGCACCCCGACGTCCCCGAAGATGGCAAGCCAGATGTTCGCAAGGCCGAGCGCGCCTAAGATCAGGATCCCAAGCTTGATGGCAATGGAGAGCCACATGTTCTCAAGGGCGAGGGCGTAGGTCCTGCGCGAGAGCCTGATCGCCTGCGGGATCTTCGAGAGATCATCGTTCATGACCACCACGTCCGCAGCCTCGACCGCGGCCTGCGAGCCGAACTGGCCCATCGCGATGCCGACGTCGGAGGATGCGAGCACCGGGGCGTCGTTGATGCCGTCGCCGACGAAGCCTGCGGTGCCGTGGGCGCGCTTGAAGGCCTCGAAGTTCCTCAGCTTGTCCCGCGGCAGCTGCTCGGCGAGCACCTCGCTCATGCCAAGGGTGCGGGCGACCTCGTCTGCAGCCTCGCGCTTGTCGCCGGTGATGAGGCAGGTCGCAACGCCGAGCGATTCGAGCTCGCGCACCGCAGGGGCCGCGCTCTCCTTGGGCGTGTCAAAGAGGCTAATTGCACCGGCAAGCTTCCCGCCGCGGCAGACATAGATGTCAGTGCCGCTGCTCTTGCAGCGCGGGATCTCAGTCCCGCACTCCTCGGAGATGAACTCGCGCCTGCCTGCGGACACCGCCTTCCCAAGCGCCATGCCCGAGATGCCGAGACCAGCCTTCTCAGTGACCTCCGAGACCTCGGGGATCGCGATGCCGCGCGACTTGGCAGCCTCAACCACCGCCTTGGCAAGCGGGTGGGAGCTCTCCTGCTCGAGCGCGGCGGCCATGCCCAGGAGCTCATTCTCCGTGACACCCTGCTCAGGCCTGACCGCGGTCACCGTGAAGCGGCCCCTGGTGATGGTGCCGGTCTTGTCGAAGGCCAGCGCCTTGAGCCTTGCGAGGTTCTCAAGGTAGATGGATCCCTTGATCATGACGCCGGTCTTGGAGATGGCGCCCATCCCCCCGAAGAACGACAGCGGCACCGAGAGCACCAGCGCGCAGGGGCAGGAGACCACGAGGAAGACGAGGGCCCTGGTGCCCCAGTCGGACCACGAAGCGCCGCTTATGAACAGCGGCACCAGCGCCATCACGGCCGCCGCGGCCACCACGATGGGGGTGTACCAGACGGAGAAGCGCCTGATGAGGGCCTCGGGGCGCGACTTGTTGGCCGCGGCGTCCTCGATGAGGTTCAAAAGCCTCGTGATGGACGAGTTGCGGTAGTCGCGCGCGGCCCTAAGCTCGATGACCTGGCCTGCGTTGACGCAGCCTGAGGGCACTTCCTCGCCCTTGCGGTAGAGCCTGGGCTCGCTCTCGCCGGTTATGGCGGCGGTGTCGATGGCGGCGCTGTCGGCGAGCAGCACGCCGTCCAACGCTACGACTTCGCCCGCGAGCACCCTGATCACCTGCCCGGGCTTGACCTTGCGGGGCTTCACCACCTCGACCGTGCCGTCATCGCGCACCACGCGCGCCGACTGGGGCTTGAGCTTCACAAGCGACGAGATCTCGCCGTGGGCCTTGCCACGGGCGTACTCCTCGAAGCTCTCGCCGATGATGTAGAAGATCATCACGGCGAGCGCCTCGGCGTAATCCCTGATCCCAAAGGCGCCGAGGGTCGCGATGACCATCAGCGACTGCTCGTTGAGCCTGAAGGTCTTGACGAGGCCCTTGGCCGCCGAGAGCGCTATCCTCCAGGCGATGAGCACATAGGCTACGACGCACAGCGCCACGGCCGCGGCGCCGCTCATGGGGACGAGCGAGGTGTGCTCGTAGAGTATGAGCACCACCATCGCCGCGATGGCAAAGGCCAGCGAAGCCTTCTCCCTTGTAGTAAGTTCCGAGAACATAGCCCAGGCACCTCCATTGTTGTTATTCTTGCAAATCCGCTTCAAGCCCTGCCGCCGGACACGCCGGCGCAGGATCTGGCATGGAACGCTCAGTCGCGCAGCGCGACCGTGATCCCGTCCTCGAAGGAGGCGGCTATCTCGTTGGCGCGGGAGGCCACCTCGTCCTCGTCCTCGCCTTCGTCGACGTCCAGCACCAGCGATCCCATCGCGTAGTTGAGGTTCGCCCCGTTGAACTTCTTCTGCATGATGCCCTCGAGCTTGGCAGCGCAGGCGGCGCAGTCAAGGCCCTTGATGTCGCAACGCACCTTCATATCGTGTCCTCCATCGGTCTTAACAGTTGAGCAATCATTCAACTGTCTTGAGTATATAACAGTTGAGCAGACGTGCAACTGTTTTCCGCGCCTGGCGTCAAATATTCTTGAAATTCCCACAAAGGGTGCAAGGCGCGGCGGCAAATCCCCTACCGGGCGACTTGGCTGCGCGGCCCTGGAACCTCACCGCCCCGTCCTTTTCCATGTGAGACAATGGGGCCATGAACGCACTTGAACTCAAGCACCTCACATCGGGCAGCCTCAGCCACATCGCCCGCTCGCTCTACGCCTTCTTCCTAAGGCCCAGGGCCGAGCGCGGGATCCGCGCGATCACGCTCAACGAGGCCTCCTCCTACCTCCAGTGCACCTCCGAGGCCTTCCCGACCTCATCGGATCTGCGCATCGCGGATCTCGCGCTCTCCGAGCTTGAGAAGGCAGGCTTCATCAGGCGCGGGGATCTGCAAAAGGGCTGGGACGGGGCCGTGCTCTCGTTCCCGCTCTACACCTCGGAGCTGCGCGAGCTTCCGCAAAAGCCTTTCCCGATGACTCCTTCCTGGCGCCCGGGGCCTGGCTTTGCCGAGGCCTGCCGCGCCTGCGGGCTTGAGGATCCCTCCTTTGAGGAGCGCGAGCTCACCGCGTTCGCGCTCTACTGGGCCTCGCGCCCGGAGAGCCGCTCGCAGTTTGCCTGGGAGCGCGCGTTCGCCCAGCGCCTGGCGCGCTCGCGCAGCGCCAAGGTTCCCTTCTCCCGTAAGGCCCAGGCGCAGGTTCCGCAGCAAGGCGCGCAGGACAAACCCAAGCCCTTCACCGCCCAGAGGGGCGAGGCATTCAAGGCTCAGCAGTAAGGCGCATCCCTCGAAAATTGCTAAGCGTCCCTGCCGGGATTCATAATGCCAGGGCCTGCATGGCGCAGGCAGGCCCTTGTCCGGGCCTCTTTCCAACTTTTTCGATATGCAAGGAGATCTCAAGGATGTGTGTATCCGGGATCCGCTCGGGAAGCCGTTTCCTGAGCTTTGAGCGCCCTGTGATCATGGGCATTTTGAACGTGACGCCAGATTCATTCTCAGACGGCGGGCTTTGGCGCGACAAGGGCAGGGCCTGCGATCACGCCGCGAGGATGCTGGAGGAAGGCGCGCAGGTGATAGACGTCGGCGGCGAGTCCACCCGCCCGGGCGCCAACGGAGTGGACGAGGACGAGGAGATGGACCGCGTGATCCCGGTCGTCGACTGGATCGCGAAAAACCTCGATGTGATGATCTCGGTTGACACCTCGCGCCCCGAGGTGATCCGCCAGGCCGTCGCCCATGGCGCGCACGTGTGGAACGACATCCGCGCGCTCAGGCTTGAGGGGGCGCCCGAGGAGGCGGGGCGGCTTGACATCCCTGTTATATTGATGCACATGCAGGGCAAGCCGAGGACCATGCAGGTCGCGCCCCACTACAAGGACGTGGTGAAGGAGGTCGGGGACTTCCTAATCGAGCGCGCTAATGCCGCGATGGCCGCCGGGGTCAGGAGGGAGAACATCATCCTCGATCCGGGCTTCGGCTTTGGCAAGAGCGCCGAGGACAACTTCAGGCTGCTCGACCGCCTGCAGGATCTCGTGTCCCTCGGCTATCCGGTGCTCTCGGCGCTTTCGCGCAAGAGCATGCTCGGGGCCGCCACCGGGATCAAGAAGGCTTCCGACCGCGTGGCCTCCAGCGTCGCGGGCCACCTCATCAGCGTCATGAAAGGCGCGGTGATGGTGCGCGTCCACGACGTCGCGCCCACCAAGGAAGCCCTGGACGTCTACAACGCCATGACGGCCTCGCGCCGCGGCGCATAACCATGAAGGCTGCGGGGCGGGCGGCAGTGCCGCCCGCCCCGCTTGCGCCCTTTGACAAGGACGGTGAAAACATGCTTCCTCTGATCGCAGCCTCCTGCGGAGCCTCATCCTGCGCCGCCGCGCTCTTGTGCGCGGCGGCGGGGCCACGCGTCATCGGAAAGGCGGCGCAGCCGCTCTCGCTTGCCGCAGCGGGCTTCATCACCGCGCTGGCCTTCAGCCATATCATCCCCGAGGCCTTCGAGGGCGGGGATCCCCACGCGCTGGGGCTCCTGATGCTCATCGGCGTGCTCGCGCTCCATGCGGCCGAAAGCTTCATCGGCTCGGGCGGGCACGGCCACGATCACCACGGGGCGATGAGCGAGGGCGGATCAGGGATCCTCGCCGGCACCTTCCTGCACACCCTCTGCGACGGCGTGGTGATCGCCGCCTCATACATGTCCGACGTCCATGTCGGCCTCGCGATGACCTTGGCGGTGCTGAGCCACGAGATCCCCCACGAGATCGGCGACTACGCCGTGCTGGTGTCGCTCGGGATGAGCCGCAGCCGCGCCTACTGCGTGAACGCGGCGGCCTTCATAGGCACCATGACTGGCGGCCTTTGCGCCTACTTCGTGATCTCAGGCTTTGACAACCTGCTCCCCTACGCGCTCGCGCTCTCGGGGGCGAGCTTCCTCTACGTCGCGCTCTCGGATCTGCTGCCGCGCTTCCGCGCGCACGACGGCTTCAAGCGCAATGCCGCAAGGCTCATATTGATCCTCGCAGGCGTGGTGCTCTGCCTGCTCATCGCCTCGCACGACTAAGAACCGCATCAAGTCAAGAAAGGCGCGGCCAACGGCCGCGCCTTTCTTCATCCATTTGCTTGATTGGACCTTGCCCCAGTCCCCGCTACTGCTCAAGGCGGCTGTCCGTGATCGCGGCAGGCGCGCCCTGGCGTTCCAGCGGGGCGGCGAAGGCCATGCGCCGCTCCCTCTTGATGGACTCGAAAAGCACCAGGTACTCGCCGCGCGCGCGGTCGACCTCCTTGATGACGCCCGGCCCCAGGATCGGGTGGAACACCTCGTCCCCCTCCTTGAAGACGGCATCGCCGCCATCCACCAGGCTGCCGCGGGTGCCGGCGGCCTTGCCGCCAAGCTCCACGACCTGCCCGGGGTCCATCTCGCGCAGGAAGCGCGAGGGCTCGCGCTGCACCTGGGAGCCCTGGAAGGCGTTGGCAAAGCACATGAAGAGCTGGATCCTCGCCCGGGTCATCGCCACGTACATGAGGCGGCGCTCCTCCTCGACCGCCTCGGCGTTCTGCGACTTCCCGGAGGGGAAGGTGCCCTCGGCAAGGCCTGCGATGAAGACGTAGTCGAACTCCAGTCCCTTGGCCCCGTGGACGGTCATGAGCCGCACCTCGCCGCGCGAGGGCTCCTGGTCGAGCGCGGTGTAGAGCGCGGTGTCGCGCACGAAGTCGGCGATGAGCGTGCGCTCGCCCTCGGCCTCCTCGTACTCGCGCGCCATGGCGCGAAGCGCGGCCAGTCCCTCGAGCTTCCCGTCCTCGCCCGACTGCTTCAAGTACTCCTCGTATCCAGTGTCATTCAGGATCCGCTCGATGGCAAGCGAGGGCTTGGCGTTGGCGCACTGCCGCGCCAGGCCCGAGATCACCTGCACGAACTCAAGCGCCCGCGTCCCCTTGAAGAAGATCCCCTCAGGATCCTCCATGGCAGCCTGGGAGAGGCGCTCGAGCATCCCAAGGTTGTCGCGCCTTGCAAGCGCGGCAAGCTCGTTCAGGCGCTTGCGGCCAAAGCCGCGGCGGGGCTCGGCGATGGCGCGGCGGAACGAAGCGTCGTCGCGTTGGTTCAGGCAGAGCCTTATGTATGCGATGGCCGTCCTCACCTCAGCTCTTCCAAAGAACCCGGTGCCGCTTAGGATCCTGTAGGGAACGCGCCGCCGCACCAGCGCCTTCTCAAGCTCCGAGCTCACGTGGTGGGCGCGGTAGAGCACGGCCTGGGTCGAGTCGGGATGGGCTTGCCTGATTCGGCAGAGCATCCTCGCGATGTAGTCAGCCTCGTGCCTGGGCGCGGCCGAGAAGACCACCACGGGCTTGCGCGTCATCACGTCAGCAAGCGGCTTTGGCAGCGGCTTCCTGCGGACCTCGGGGGTGAGGGCCCTGCCCTCCATGATCCTGATAAGCTCGGCCGCGTCATCCCGCCCGTCCTCGGCGCTCTCAGGCTGGGCTGAGGGCACCATGGCATCGTCCGGGATCCTGCAGGCAGCCTCAAGCGGCACCCTGCCCGGGTCGGGGTTGCGGCTTATGAGCGTGTGCGCGGCGGCGAGGATCTCGGGGGTCGAGCGGTAGTTGAGCTTGAGGGCGATGCACAGCGCGCCGGGGTGGCGCATCGGAAACTCGACGAAGTACTTCACGTCCGCCCCGCGGAAGGTGTAGATGGTCTGATCGGGATCTCCCACGATGAAGAGGTTCTGGTGCAGATCGCACAGGAGCTCGACCAGCTCGTACTGCAGCTTGTCGATGTCCTGGAACTCGTCGACCATGACGTACTCGAGCCGATCCTGCCAGCGCTGCCGTATGTCCTCGCGGTCCTTGAGGATCTTCAACGTCAGCGCGATGAGATCGTCGAAGTCGAGTGCGCCGGCGGCGCGCTGCTCGTACATGTAGAGGTAGAGCACCTTGTCCTTGAGCGTCGGCATGCCGGAGGCCTCGCGAAGCAGGGCGTTGCTGTCCCTTGCGAGGAAGTCGTCGAGGTATGAGAGCTTGGTGCTCTTCACGAGGTCGATGTAGTCCCAGGCGTCCTGGAGCGTGAAGTCGCGGCCGTCTATGCCGTTTTGCTCGTAGATCCCCTTGACCGCCGACTTCACCGCGTCGACATCGTAGAGCGTGAAGTCCGAGGGGAGGCCGAGCGCCTTGGCCTCGTCGCGCAAAAACTCGGCGCAGAAGCCGTGGAAGGTGCGCACGAAGGGATCGATCCCCTCGCCCGTGAGCGCGAGGATGCGCCGCTTCATCTCGCCTGCGGCCTTGTTCGTGAAAGTGACGCATAG
>Ga0256406_1004037_pt1 | contig 17369 bp, 13 predicted proteins | sample RumenRJG_03DNA_FD_185986 | JGI IMG/M metagenome (GOLD analysis project Ga0256406, IMG submission 185986) | Bovine rumen microbial communities from Lethbridge, Alberta, Canada - RJG_03 | ecosystem: Host-associated > Mammals > Digestive system > Stomach > Rumen | place: Canada: Alberta | collected...
ATATTATGGAAGTCAGGGATGGTCTCACCGAGCGGTTCCTTCAGGTCGGCCAGCATGCTTTCAAACTCTCCGAAAGCCTTGCCGGCCTCGTAGGAGGTTTCATGGTTGACGCTTTCAAGAGTGACAGAACGGGGAATAAACACCGAGATTCTCCAGTATTTGCCGTTGGAGTCGAGGAAATAGGATTTTCCTTCATCGGTTTTTACGAACCGCAGCACCTTTCGGTCGATGTCGGTCTCGCCTCTCGCGATCAGCTTCTCTCTGATGTGGCTTGTCACCACGTCGATGTTGTGCTGCAAGAGTTCCACATCGGTGAAGACTGCGTTGTTGATGCGCTGCAGGACGTAGTCGGGCGCCTCGGGCTCACGCGTCGTAACCTTCAGTGTGTCGTTGATGAGTCCGTTGCCCAGCGCTTCAACGCGGTCAACGGTTCCCTCAATTTGAAAATGACTCAATATTGATGTATAGTCAGTGACAGGTTGCATTTTTTTTTGAATATGTTTGATGAATTATTGTCGTTTACAGGAAGCGAAACTCTACTTCAGAGAGACCTCTACAATGGTATCAACTCCCGATGGAATGGCGGAAAATGAAAGCGTGACGCCACCCGGACAGCGGGTCACCTTGACGGGAGACATGTCGGCAAACATCACTGCCCGCTTCACGTTCTCCACGGGAAGGAAGAGGCTGGCGTCCTGCAGATTCAGGATGTGCACATAGAGCGTTTTGCCTTTCTGCGTGGTGACGCCCCAGTCGCGAGGCGTGACGACACCTCCCCGTGTGCCGTAGATAGACTCTCCGTTGGCGCGCAGCCACTTGCCGATAGCCTTCAGACGGTCGAGACTCTCCTGGGGCAGCTTGCCGTCAGGGCGCGGACCGATATTCAAGAGCAGGTTGGCATTGCGACCGGCCGTGTTGACGAGCAAACGGATGATTTCATCGGCTGATTTATAGTTCTTGTCCGTGATGTCGTAGCCCCAACTGTCGTTCATCGTCTGACAGGTTTCCAAGGGCAGTCGGCTAATGTCCTGTCCGCTCAGTCCGGCCTTGTTCTCGCCCGGCACGTCACGCTCGAAGATTTGGATATCCTCGCCCTCATAAGGCTTCTGATGATGATTATTGGCCACAAGACACTGCGGCTGCAGCTGATGGATGAGCTGATACTGCTCGTCGAGCCGCCAGTCAAAGGGCTTCGGGTCGCTGTCGTGGTCCCACCAGCCGTCGAACCAAATGCAACCGATCTTGCCGTAGTTGGTCAGCAACTCCGTCAACTGCTGATTCATGAAGTCGAAATACTTGGCATAGTCCTGCTGGTCGGTGGGACGTCCCAGTTTTCGTCCCGTCCTTCCCAGAGGATAGTCGAGGCGGTGCCAGTCGAGATGACTATAATAAAGATGTAGGGAAAGACCCTGTTTGCGGCAAGCAGTGGCCAAATCGGCCAATACATCGTGAGCATAGGGTGTACCGTCGACGATGTTGTAGGTGGAAGTGGCCGTCTTGAACATGGAGAAACCGTCGTGATGGCGGGTGGTGAAGGTGATATAGCGTGCACCCGCGTCCTTGAAAGCAGCCACCCATTCGTCGGCATTGAACTTCGATGGATAGAAACCGTCGGCCAGATGGGGGTACTCTTCATAGTTGATGCTTCGGTTGTTCATCACCCATTCGCCATCTCCCAGCATGGAATAGATGCCCCAATGGAGGAAAATGCCGAATTTCTGGTCTTGAAACTCCTGTTGTGCCTGCTTGATTTGTGGCGAAGGCTGATAGGCCTGCGCACTGGCAACATTCAGAGAAAGCGCGGCCGCAGCCGTGAGAAATAGTCTTTTCATTATTATTGGTTTTTTGAGATTTTCGGACTTTTCGGATCGGTCAGACTGGTCCGATCAGTCTAAGCTGTCAGATCAGTCAGCTCACCGCTTCATCACCTTGTAGGTTTTGCCGCCCTTGCGCACAATGTAGATGCCCGCAGGTGCGGTGGCATAGTTGACACGGCGGCCGGCGAGATCGTAGAAGCAGACGGGGCCGGAAAGAGAGCTGACATCCACGGTGGCAATGGCAGTCGGGTCGATCAAGGTCTGCAGCAAAACGGGTTCAGAGACCTCAGTCTGCTGTCCGCTGCCGGCGGCATAGACGCGGTAGGAATATTGGGTGCCAGCACGCAGACCGCAAACGGCAAATTCGTTGGCCTGACCGACATCGATGGCACTCATTCCCTCCACGGGATGATCGTCGGGCGTCGACACAGTGAGGCTGACGTCGTCGATACAGGCGAAACCGGAAGATTTACGGTTGAAACTTATACTAACAGCATAGGCATTGTCGAAGGAGAAATCTGCTATAGAGTCTTTACCCTCAATGGTATTGAGAACGCCGGAAGTTGTCCAGTGGCCTTCGGAATCGAGTGCACGGACACTCAGGCTGTTGCCCGACTGATTGCCACTCCACCAAAAGCGCAGTCCCTGGATGAGGGAGTCGCCTTGGGCAACAATCAGCAACGAGTCTTTGTTCTTGGGCATGCGAAGCGAGTAGACGCCACTCTCGCCATAATAGTCGCGGCTGAGCGATTTGGAGGTCGACGACCAACCGGCGGGCAACGAAGAACCGTCGTTCGGAAATCCATATTTTATCGTGGTGGTACTGTCGAACCGCCGCTCACAGACGTTCACTAAATAGCGCTGGGCGCCAGGAACGGTCTGCCAGCGGGCCACAAAGGATGTTGGCGTGATGTCGGTGGCGGTCAAAGCCTTGCAGGGGAGCTCGTCAAACTGAAGGCAGGAAGTGGACTGTATGGTTTCGGCCAATGCTATGGAATCGCCCATTTCATCGCGCAGACTCAGCGAATAGACGGTGTTCGGCGAGAGGCCGGTGAGGGTAAGAAGGGTGTCGGTGAGGTGGTCGTAAACTACGGTGCCGTTCTCCGAACTCACCGTCAGCGAATAATCCGTCGAGGGCTGCGACCTGTTCCATTCCACATTCATGGATTTACCTTTTACGTTGTTGGTCCAGACAGCAATAGTCCTGCGGCCGCTTTCCATAGTCTTCATGGAAACGGCGCTGGAAGTCTGTACACCGAAAAACATCAACGGCAACAGCAAACGAAAGATTCTTCCCATTATTGCCATAAGCCAACAAGTTTTAAAGGTTAGTTCACATATTTGGCAAATTTACAAAAATTATCGTGATAACGCAACGCTCGTGATGTTAAAATTTAGAAAAGAAGCAATGACATCCTGCTGCTCACGCTATGAAATGTGATTATTGATGGCGTATGACGAACGTCAGACAATCGTTTAACGTTCGTCGGATGGCAACTAATCATCCTTATTCATCAGATGTGCTTGCGGAGAATACACCGTCTGTTCTCCGCAAATTTGCGGAGATTAATCGACTTTATCTCCGCAAACTCTTGCTTGGAAGGAAATAATTGTGTAGATTTGCGGGCAAGAAGAGTTGATTTGCGTATGGGACAGTACATTTGGCAACAAGAGGGATGGCCACGGATGACGTGGGACGAAAAGGCTTTCTGCAGTTTGTTGGCTGAGGTGAATCTGCTTCGCGGCAGACTGATGGGAGTAATCTCTATGTTTGGATTCCAGGAACAGAATGACGCTGTGCTGGACGCGATGTCGCAAGAGATAGAGCATTCAGCGAAGATTGAGGGGCAGGTGCTGGACCATGACAGCGTGCGCTCTTCGGTTGCACGGCAATTGGGACTGGCATACGAAGGACTGCCTGAACCAGACCACTATACAGAGGGCGTAGTGCAAGTGATGATCGATGCGACACAGCACTATGACAGGCCTTTAGACGCCGAACGCCTCTTCGATTGGCATGCAGCACTATTCCCCACAGGGCGCAGCGGAATGTATAAGATTACTGTTGGTGCATGGAGAAGGGAGGGCGGTGCTATGCAAGTGGTATCAGGCGCTCTGGGGCATGAAAAGGTTCATTATGAGGCTCCTGACAATAAGGACGTGCCCGGGATGATGAGCGAGTTCCTGGAGTGGGTGAATGACGCGGATTCCGACATCGATCCTCTGGTGAAGGCTGCCGTGGCTCATCTATGGTTTGTCACGATCCATCCTTTCGACGATGGCAATGGCCGTTTGTGCCGTACCATCACCGAGATGCTCCTTTCACGTGCCGACCAAACGCACCTACGCTACTACAGTCTCTCTTCCGTATTTCTCAACAATAGAAAAGAATACTACTGCCATCTGGAGCAGACTCAGAAAGGCGGTCTTGATATCACAACGTGGATTGACTGGTTTCTGCAACAATTGAGAGAGGCTTTGAAGGTTTCACTCGAAAAGACAGAACATGTAAAAGCCAAACGCTTATTTTGGGAAGAGAACCGTGCGCTCTCTTTTAATGACCGCCAACGCATGGTCATCAACATGTTGTTGGATGGTTTTGAAGGCAAACTCACCTCCTCTAAATGGTACAAAATCAATCATTGCTCACAAGATACCGCCAACCGCGATATCAACGACCTCATGCAAAAAGGTATCCTTGTGAAAGCACCGGGGAATGGCAGAAGCACGGCCTATGAGCTAAAGGGTTCGCAAGGCCCTACCAACAAAGAGCAGTAAGATAGAGTTTTTCCGAATTAATCTAAGCAAAGTACATTGTAGGAGCGTTTGGGAGCGGCGGCATTCCTGCCGCCGAATGATTTACTTTTATGAGCAATAGGGGGGGCTTGCTTGGTCGGCAGGAATGTCGACCCTCCTCCCATGCGGCATCGTTGGAACGGCGTAGGAGCGACAGCACTCACAAAAAACAGATTGAACCATCGAAAAAGTGTACCATTCTACAACATGAACCCTCGAAAAAGTGTAGTATTTATTGATATGAACCCTCGAAAAAGTGTGGTGTTTCCTTGTTTGAACCCTCGAAAAAGTGTATATTTGCAAACGGAACACAGATTTTTGAGGCTATGGAAAGAAAACTTTTTCCCGAATTAATCAAGTGGAAGGACCGGGAGGGTCGCAAGCCCTTATTGCTGCTCGGGGTGAGACAGGTGGGCAAGACATGGTTGATGAAAGAGTTTGGCAGACGTTGCTTTGACAATGTAGCCTACATCAACTGCGACGCGGAACCTCTCGCTGCCAGTTTGTTTACCGATTATGACATCGACCGGATTCTGTTTTCCATTCAAGCCATCACCGGAGTGAAGCCCGTTGCGGGGAAAACACTGATAATCCTTGACGAGTTGCAACAAGTGGAACGGGGACTTCACAGCTTAAAATATTTCTGCGAGAACGCTCCGCAGTATCATGTTGTAGCTGCAGGATCGTTGCTGGGCATCACGCTGGGACAAAAAGAATCGTTTCCTGTGGGCAAGGTGGATATGCTCCATGTTCACCCCATGGACTTTGAGGAGTTTCTTCAAGCCAATGCGCCTCAATTGCTGGAAGTCCTGCAGAAAGGTGATTGGAAGATGGTGGATGTCTTCGCTACCAAGTTCGAAGACCAACTTCGACAATATTATTTCGTCGGCGGTATGCCTGAGGTGGTGGCTGACTTTGTAGCTCGTCACGATCAGTCCAGCGTGCGCCAACTGCAACAGAACATTCTCAATGCTTATCGGAATGACATCTCAAAGCACACCACACCGACGGAGAGCATGCGCATTGGTCAGGTGCTCGACAGCCTGCCCTCGCAGTTGGCAAAAGAAAACAAGAAGTTCATTTACGGCGTGATAAGGAAGGGAGCGCGAGCCAAAGAATTTGAACTTGCCATACAATGGCTTGTCGATGCAGGCATCGTCTGTCGCGTTCACCGCGTGAAGGAAATCAAGATGCCCGTGAAATTCTATGAGGATCTCGCTGCCTTCAAGCTGTTCCTCTGCGACTGCGGTTTGCTGGGCTGTATGGCAGGTGCATCTCCAAAACAGATGTTGATGGACAACAACGTATTCACAGAGTCCAAAGGAGCCTTCACGGAAGAGTATGTCATGCAACAACTGGTCGCTGCAGGGCTCACTCCCTACTATTGGAGCAACGATTCGACTCCGGCTGAAATTGATTTTGTCGTGCAGAATGATGAAGCCGTCTACCCCATAGAAGTGAAGGCTGAGGATAATGTTAGGGCCAAATCGATGGCAACTTATATCAGCAGCCATCCCCACGACCATCTTCATGGTCTGCGATTCTCCATGAAAGGCTACGAGCAACAATCGTGGATGACGAATGTACCGCTTTATGCCATCAGCAGAGTGCTCAAGAGCCTATAAGGGATGAACTATGACATGGTACAACATCACACAAGAATTAAGCAGAATGTGTTGTAGGAGCGGCGGCATTCCTGCCGCCGAATGATTTACTCATGATGAGCAATCGGATTTCTTGCTTGGTCGGCAGGAATGCCGACCCTCCTACCATGCGGCATCGTAGGAGCGTTGTAGGAGTAGCATTGTAGGAATCCGCCATTTTAACTTAAACAATATTAAAAAATAAGGCTTTTCTCTGATTTTTTCTCTAAATGTTTCTATACTTAGAATGTTCCTATTTCCGTCGAATCCCAATTAAATTTATGAATCGAATGTATCAGTTGAAGATTAACAAGAAGAAGTTTATGACTAATGATTCCGATTACAGACCAGAGTATTTTGGAGAATGCCCCCTGGTGCAGATGAACAAGATGCTGAGACTGCGCAACATGCTGAGGGAAGCGAAGAAGGCTGTCATCGTGGCCCACAAGGACCCGGATGGCGATGCCTTTGGCAGTACGCTGGCCTTCAAGCATTATCTCCATTGCAGATACCCGGAAACGAAGGCGACGGTCATCTTGCCGAATACCGACTTGGCTCTCAACTTCAGTTATCTGCCCGGTTGGGACGACATCATCGACTACAGTCGGTGCCCGCAAGAGGCAAAGGGTGTCATCGACGAGGCTGACCTGATCGTATGTCTCGACTTCAACAACTGGAGTCGGTTGGGGCGCAAGTCTACGCTTGTCGATGCGCTGAAGCAGGCTGCCGCTAAGGAGGACACACGACTCATCCACATCGACCACCACGAGAAGCCCGATGTGATGGCAGGTGCTCCCGAGGACTGCATCATCCATGCCGACTTTGCGATTATAAAGCCTGAGCGACCCTCTACCTGCGAGATTCTCACCGAGCTCTTCGAAGACAAAATAAATGATGGCATGAGGTTTTATGAGGACGAAGTCGGCGATGAAAACAGGGATTACATCACGGAGGACTGCGCCACCTGTCTCTACAATGGTATCATGACCGATACCATCAATTTCACCACCCGCAATCCAAGCTGGAAGACTTTCTATTATGCCTCCGACCTCATCAGAAAGGGAGCGAACAACGTATTCTTGTACAATAAGGCTTAAAATGCATTGTTTCTTGCATAGTTGATAGAAAATTATGTTTATCTGTAATTTTAGAGATTTAAGAATAGTTGAACCTTTGGTGAATGATTATGTTAAAAATGACTTTTCGATAAATATTTTTATGTTTTTTCGCTTACTTTGATTTATTTTTCGTAAATGTTGCCAACATAACCCACAACTGAAGCCCTTTGGGATAATGGCATCTGTGCAGGAGTCCATGAGGGAACAGAGGAAGTGGGAACCATTTATGGATTAGGCGTTTACTAACGCTTTGTTCTTGACAATTCGAAACTTTGCAACTTTCAAATCCTGTTAAAGAACATGGCAACGGTAGATGCTCATGGGTATGTATTAAATATCCTTGGCAAGTATACATTATTCTATTTAATGCGCCACAAGATTTATGCATACATGCGTGGGCTTCTGTGTTGCTCGTTCTGACAGGATTGGGCAATGCGAAGGCCTCGAATTGTGGGACGGGTGACGGTAAAGATCCCACGCTTTTTTCGTAAATGGTTATCACATAACCAAGAACCCAAAGTAAACCCGTCCTTGAAGGGGTCCACGGACACAACTTTTGACCAATATGAGAAACTTAATTAAGCTTCTTGTTGTAACATTCCTTTTTGGAATGCCATCAGCTATGTCCGCACAGCTCACTAAAGAACAATTAGATCAACGGAAAGAGATACGGAAACAATCTAAAAGTGAGCTTAGCCAAAAGGCTACCAAAGACGCACGCAAACAAGCAAAACAATACAAGAAAGAGGGATGGACGGTAGCTCCTGGTGCCCTGCCAATAGAAAAGCAGCTTGACCGTGTCTATCTGATGCAGTATGAGTATGACGAGGATCTGTTTCCAAAATATCTTATGTCCGAGGCTATGAGCGATGCTCAAAATTACGATGCTGCTAAGATGCAGGCATTGGAGCTTGCCAAGCAGAACCTTGCCAGTCAAATTCAGACGGAAGTAACGGCTCTTATCGACAATAAAGTTGCCAACGACCAGTTGGGGCCGGAAGAAGCCGCATCCCTTACGAAGATGATAAGCAACGGCAAACAGCTTATTTCTCAAAAGCTTGGCAGAGTGTTGCCAGTAGTAGAGATGTATCGCACGTTGCCGAATAAGAACAAGGAAGTTTTAGTGCGTATCGCCTATAGTGCCAAGATGGCAAAAGCAGCTGCCAAGAATTCCATTAGGGAAGATTTGGAGAAGGAAAGTGACGAACTGGGTAAGAAGCTCGACGAACTGTTGGGCTGGTGATTATCTCCTCCCATTTCCTTATTATGCCCAAGTGCCCAATTTTATCACTTTTATACTTAAACCGGTTATAATATGATTAGAAGAATATTAGTTTTGGTGGCTCTTTTAACGTGCTTTGCTTGTAATATAGAAGCACAGAAAACTATAGAAGACAAGTTAGAAGCCCAATACGGCTGGGCATGCCAGCATGTGAGTGACGGGAAAATATGGTACATTGTTAAAAGCGGGAACTTCGAGGGGGCGTGTGATGCTATGGGTAAGGAACTGGTACCTCCTGCATACGATGATGTATCTGTTCACTATGATGACAAGTACATAGAAGCTGTTAAAGATAAGAAAACCTCAATATTTGATATAAAGGGGAATCTTATCATGAATACCGACTTCGAGGACGTTAGTTGGTGGCAGATGAAAGATGATGGATTATGCAATGTCAAAAAGGACGGAAAGACGGGAGTTATTAATAAAAAGGGAGAATTGATTGTTCCTTGTGAGTTTGATGATGTTTCATATTGGCAAATCAAAGAATATGGATATTGTGAGGTTAAAAAAAACGGGAAAATAGGTACTTATGATATAAATAAAAGACAATTAATTGTTCCTTGTGAGTTTAGTGTAATAGAAACATATTATATAAAGGAGTATGGGCTATGCAAAGTAAGTAGTAATGGTAAGAATGGAATCTATAGTGTCACTGAGAATCGATTGATTGTTCCTTGTATTTACGATAACTTCGTTGGTTTTGGTTTTACTTACGAGAAACCAAAATTCTTCAATGTTATAAGGGATGGCAAAATGGGGATTTGTGATTATAATGGAGACGAAGTTGTTCCTTGTAAATATACTTATGCCCTTCAAATTACTGGGACAGATTATTTCAAAATTGCAATTGAAGGTGCATGGCCAAGTGATTTTAACAAGTCAATCAGCGACAATTTTTGGAATTGTCCCCCAGAAAAGGCCTTGTGGGGAATAGCGGACAAAACTGGCAAGGTGGTTGTCCCCTGTGAATACGACTACATACAAGCTATTAGTGGTGATATCGCAATAGTAAGTAAAGGTGGGGGAGTCGAACTTTATAAAGATGGTAAGTTTTATCAGTCAAAAATAATAATAGGTAAAAATGGCTTTTACAATCTCAATAATGGTAAGCACACCGACTGTGTCTATAAAGGTTGGAGAGTAGTAAAAGAAGGTATGGTTCCATGTTTGAACAAAGATGACAAATGGGGCTACTTGGATGCTCAGGAGTTTTCAGTTGTTATTCCATTTGAGTATGATAAGGCTTCTTCTTTTGAGGAAGGAGTGGCACAGGTAGAGAAAGATGGTGTTGCCTCATTCATTACAGATCCTAAAAAAGGAACTTCGTTGCAATTGGCTAATGGCGGAGGAACGGCATCTAAGATTGACAGCAACATCCCACAAAGTGGAGAAAAGCAAGATGATTCGTTTGCCTTTATTATAGCCAACGAGAATTACCTACATCTGAAAGGTGCCGACTATGCCATTAATGATGGAAAAACTTTCCGGGAATATTGTCTTAAGACTTTCGGTTTACTAGAGAAGAATGTCCGATACTATGAGGATGCTACCTATGGCAATATAGTAAACGCAGTTCAGAAAATCAAAGACATTGCAGATGTTTACGAAGGAGACGCAAAAATAATCGTCTATTTTTCAGGCCTTGGCATGACTGATACGGAGACTAAAGAGAGTTATCTGCTGCCTACTGATGCTACTATAGATGCTCTAAATGTCACGGGCTATAAATTGCAGCAATTGATGGAAGTTCTGAATGGTTTGAAGACGCGCCAAACTATCATCATTATAGATGCTCCATTTGGTGGAACCGACAAAGAAGGAAAAATGCTGGCACAGCATCGTGGGGTAGCATTGAAGCCAAAGCCTGTAACGCCGCAAAATAATACTGTACTATGTTTGGGAAGTTCTGGGGAGGAGCCTGCTTATGCTTCCAAAGATTGCGGGCACGGACTATTTACATATGCATTATTGGAGAAAATACAAGAAAGTAAAGGCAAATGCACCCTAAAGGAAGCGATGGACTATGCAACAAATAACGTTCGAAAAGCCACTATCAAAGGTAGTGGCAAAGCGCAATCACCTATCTTTGTCACAACTCAATCTACAAACATCGACAATCTAAAGTTTTAAGAATATGAGAAATATTATAATGATATTGACCCTTTTACTGTCAACACAATCTATGATGGCTCAAATTGTGGATAGTAAATCAGTAGGAGACCAAAATGGATTTGTTGATTCAAAAGGCAAATGGGTTGGGAGTAATGATTATTGGTACACAAGTTGGTGGTCTGACTATGATATAGGTGAAGCATTTAAAGATGGAAAAACCTATGCTATTGATAAGAAAGGAAAAATAGTTTATGGAGCGGAATATGAGGAAGTTAGTATAAGCATAGGAACGATTTTGTTAAAAAATAAAGGGAAATGGGGAGCTGGAGACATTAAAGGACATATTTATGCTCCAATCAAATATGATTATGTATCTGCTAGTTCTTACAAGAGATCTAATTCAGGTAAAGAAATTTTTGAATTGTTGGTGTCAAATGGAGGCCACTATAATGGGCGAAATTATCTTGATGGTAAGTCATGGGGTGTTTATATAAACCAAACTCTCTGTGTGCCATGTGAGTACGACACATTAAAAGAAGCCGGTGATGGAATCTATGCTGTTCGTAAAAATGGCAAATGGGGCTACTGTGCCAATGGTAAAGAAATAGTTCCACCTCAATATGACGCTGTAACAGGATTTGTCAACGATGTGGCAACTGTTAGGAAGGATGGAGAGGTCAAACTAATAAAAAATCTACTGAAGGATGAAAGTAACGTTCTAATAGCAGAAAGCAGTAACCCTTCTAACAAGAAGAAAGTTAGTGGCCCAGCTGTTTCTCGTTACCCTGCACCTAATTCAGATGTTGACAAGAACATACCGACTGGCAATCAGAAGAACGAGAACACATTTGCGTTTATCATTGCCAATGAGAACTACCCCGATGCGCCAGTGCCTTACTCGCTAAACGATGGGCGTATCTTCAAGGAGTACTGCCAAAAGACACTTGGGTTGCCGGAAAAGAATATAAATCTCTATGAAGATGCCACATTCGGCACTATCATCGGGGCTGTGGAGAAGATGAAGAGTATTGCCGACGCATACGATGGCGATGCATCTGTCATCTTCTATTATGCGGGGCATGGATTCCCTGATGAGAAGAACAGTACGGCTTATCTGCTGCCTATAGATGGCAATGCGTCCGACATCACAACTACTGGTTATAGCCTTGCAAAACTTTATGGCGAGATTTCCAAACTGAAGTTGAAAAAGACGTTGGTATTGCTTGACGCTTGCTTCAGTGGCGCAAAGCGTGAGGACAAGATGCTTGCATCATCACGTGGTGTTGCCATAAAGGTCAAGGACGAAGCGCCACAAGGCAACATGGTCGTATTCTCAGCCGCCGAAGGTGATGAGACCGCCCATCAGTTGGAGGAGAAAGGTCACGGATTGTTCACCTACTATCTGTTGAAAGAGTTGCAGCAGACCGACGGCAACGTCAGCCTTGGTGACATGACCGATTTTGTTACCAAGCAAGTAAAACGCCAGTCGGTGGTCATCAACAACAAGAAGCAGACACCTACCGTCATTCCTTCATCAACTCTTGCCGAGTCGTGGCGGTCTATAAAACTATAACTGTATGCGAAAGATTGTTTCTATCTTATTTGTCCTTTTGCTTGCGTTACAGATGAATGCGCAAAGTATCAAGAAGGTGCATGGGGAATATATTTACCATGCGCCTGAGAATGTGACGCCCGAGCAGGCGAAGCAGACTGCATTGCAACGGGCAAAGGTGCAGGCTCTTGCCGACGAGTTCGGAACAGTCGTGACGCAGAACAATGCCACACGGGTAGAAAACAACAACGGACAGTCGGACATTGGCATGATTTCCCTTGGTGGCAGCGAGGTGAAGGGTGAATGGATAGAGACTATCGGCGAACCGCAATTCGAGCTGATAGGCTATGAAAATGGAACGATGGTATGGAAATGCACGGTGACCGGCAAGGCTCGCGAGATTGTCAGCGACAAACCAATCTTCGATGCCCATCTTTTGCGCAACGGCACTGAGGGGAAGTTCAAGAGTGATGAGTTCCGCAGTGGCGATGACCTTTTCTTGCAGTTCCGATCACCTGTTGACGGTTATCTCAATGTTTATCTTGACGACGGACAAGGGCATGTCGCGGCAATGCTGCCATACCGTAGTCAAGGCTTTGGGGCCACTGAGATTAAAGGCAACAAGGACTACACTTTCTTTTCTGCCAAGGATGGCGGCCGCGAGGTCGACGAGTACACTATGACTTGCAATGGCGCTATGGAACTGAACCAGGTAATCCTTGTATTCTCCGAAAATCCTTTTACAAAGATTACCTCAACCGAAGGCTATACAGACACCAAAAGTTTTCTCTCATGGCTTGCCAAGTTGAAAGCCCATGACAAGAAGGCTTGCAGCCAAACGATAGCAATACAAGTGAAACCTTAAAGACGGACATGGTATTATGAAGAAAAAGAAATGTTCAAAAAGGCAAGGCGCATCTGGAAAATCAGTCAAATCCAAGCGGAAGGAATCTCTATATAATGGATATGTGCCCCCAGTTAGGATAATGGACAAGCGCAAGATTAATGGCACTCTGACCTTACAAGACATCAAGAAAACTAGAACTTCAAAGACAAACACTCATGAGCGAAAAAACGAATGACACTCAGGAACTTCGTAAGCAACTGGACGGTGATATAACTTACCATTCATCCGCTTGCAATGAACATGCAAGGTATGGCGTATATGCAATAATGGCTACGGCGTTGGCATTTCTAATAGGTGAGAAAGGAAAAAGTGGCGCATTTGAATATGATGCTGTTATATTAGGAGTTATATTGCTTTTGGGATTTGTCTATCTTTTTATGGAGAGTGCACGCTATTATATGACGGCTCAAAAGGCCAGATCATGCAGGAAAGAATTGGGCACGATTAGCAATAGTGCCATCATTGAGCAAATGCAGAAACATTCTGACTGGACTTATAAAGTTTGGACAGTTCAACTAATTCTTTGTATGATTCTTTCATTGCTAATGGGCGGCTACCTCTTTTACGTGTATATACTGAAATTAATATAAGACAAAATAATATGAAAGCAAGGCTATTGATATTGGTAATTATGTTTATGGGGATAATAACCTCATCTCATGCGCAAACGGTTAAAGGGAAATACCTTGATTGCAAATATATATTAGATGAAAATGGACTGCTAACAATTACAGGCAAAGGTAATTTTGACTTACCTGTAAAGATATTTAGCAAAGTTAGTGACAAGGGCAAAGCAATGCGGAAAAAGATAAAGAGTGTTATAATAGAAGAAGGGGTAACAGTTATTGGTTTTGGAGCCTTTGAAGATTGTTATAACTTGGAAACGGTATCTTTGCCAAAAACTTTAAGTATAATTAATAGTAATGCTTTTGACCACTGTATTAGATTAGAATCAGTTAATCTGCCGGAGTCTTTAACTATAATAGGGGATAATGCTTTTGGAGGTTGCAGCAGATTAACATCTATTACAATACCCAATTCCGTAAAAGAAATAGGCAATTATATTTTTACTGGATGCAGAGGACTCGTTTCTGTTACACTCCCCCTAAATACCATTAGTATAAAACAAGGTGAATTCGCTGACTGCATAAGTCTTAAATACATTCATATCCCTAATGGCGTTAAATATATTGAAAATTGTGCGTTTATAGGCTGTAGAGGACTAAAAGCTGTAACAATACCTTCTTCAGTAAGAACCATTGATTACAATGCCTTTAATAGATGTGAAAACTTGGAGTCTATAATAATTCCCAATTCCGTGAAATATATTGATGGCAATGCTTTCTGTGAACTAACAAACTTAAAAAAAATAATCGTTCCAGATTATGAAGTCCCTCATAACCACTCTGAAATATTAAGTGAATATCCTGGAATAGATTTAAGAAAATCTCGTAATTTGCAGAGTATAAAAGGGAACTCCATCGAAATATGTCCTGCATATATGGAAAAATATCTTCCTCGAGAATATGTTGTACGTAGATCAAAATCTTTCCGCTATTATGCTGAGACCAAGATTTCAAATGAACTGGACTCTTGGGCAAAGAAAGGCGAGTTTGAGACCACGGAACAATGGAAGCAGCGAGTGACGGAAACCAACCAAAAGAAAGAGGCGGAGAAACGTATCGCACAGGCAAAGCAGGACTTTATAAAGACGAAGGCTCCGTCGTTCACGAGCGTCGGAACGTATGATGCTGACCAGGGAGCATTGCCAATAACGATGTCTAACGGCAATACGATTTATGTCAATGTCCCGGTGAGCGATGCACAAACATTCAAGACTCAGTGGGATAGTGTGAAGAAGAAACCTGAATATGGTATTGTCAGCGATACGCTTACTTTGCTTTCATGCTCGTTTGAACTTAGTGGAAAGAAGTACGGGACACTTCAAAATTACAAGGAGGACTCCTCGCAAGACCTTGCCATCAACCTTCCATCACTTAATCTCGACTTGGGTGTTGCATCTGACAATAGTGGTAATAGCCAGGCTGCTAAGCCTGTTGTCATTGACAATACCATCGACAAGAATATCCCGACAACAGCATTGACGAATGCGAACACCTTCGCGGTCATCATTGGCAATGAGAACTACCAACGCGTGGCGAAGGTACAGTATGCCGCCAATGACGCGGCAACCTTTGCGGCGTATTGCCAAAAGACATTGGGACTGCCACAGAAGAATATCCGCGGCTACAAGGATGCCACGTACGCTACTATGCTTGCCGCATTGAAGGACATTCAAGATATTTCCAAAGCATATGGTGAAAATATTGATGTGATATTCTATTATGCCGGTCATGGCGTGCCGGATGGCAAAGACCAAAGCGCGTATCTGCTGCCTGTCGATGCTGACGGCTCACAAATGGACTTCTGTCTGTCGACAAAGAAACTTTATCAGTCTCTCAACAGTATGGGCGCAAAGAAAGTAGTGGTATTGATGGATGCCTGTTTTTCCGGTGCGCAGCGTGGAGAAGGTATGCTTGCCTCTGCCCGTGGCGTGGCCTTGAAAGTCAAGGACGATGTGCCCACAGGCAATATGGTTGTCTTTACAGCTGCTAACGGACAGCAGACGGCATATCCTTTTAAGGAGAAGGTGCATGGCATGTTCACTTACTTCCTATTAAAGAAACTACATGATACTAAGGGCAATGTCTCCCTCGGCGACCTCACCGATTATGTCAGTGAGCAGGTTGCCCAGCAGTCTGTGGTTGTCAACAAACGCAGTCAGACGCCAACAGTTATTCCCGCCGCAACGCTTTCTGGCAGTTGGCGGAATATGAAACTTCAATAATGTAATCACATGCGCTGGCTCCGTCATATAGTCGTTACCATACTGGCATTCTGCATTGTCGGAGTGCTGGCAATGATAGCTGTCAACACTTCGTTCCTGCATCCAGCGTCATGGGTTGTAAAAGAGTTCTCGATGACAGATGTTTATTACCAAATACTGCAAGAAACAGGCGAGCCTGATGAAAATGACAGTATAATCATTGCCGATATGTCAGACTTGTACAGCAGGCGCGACTTGGCTCTTGCCTTGCAGCAGATAGAAGAGTGCAAGCCAAAGATTGTTGGCGTGGATGTCGTGTTTGAGGGTTTGAAGGAAGATACTATTGGCGATGAGATGATAGCGGAAGTTGCAAGCGAATATGACAATATAGTCTTCTCCTACCGATTGCTGGACTATGAGAACGACAGTATCGGTTTCGCAACTGCCGTGCATTCGTTCTTTGCCGATGACATGGAAGTCAATGAAGGCTTTACCAATATGCAACGTGAGCTCTATGGGGGTATGAAACGCACACTGAGCCTGAAACGACGTTGTATGGGTAAAGATATGACATCGTTCATTCTTAAAGTCGCAAAGGTGGACACTAAAGTGTACAAGGGCGATGACGTAAGCATCAACTTCACTCCCACAGAGTTCACGGTCGTACAGCCCGACAGCATATTGTCTCATCCGGAATTGATTAAAGGCAAGACCGTTTTATTTGGCGCGATGAAAGACGAGACCGACATGCATTATACGCCTTTGGGGAAGATGGCAGGAACGGAGTTGATTGCCTACGCAGTGCAGACATTGCAAGACCAAAGCGAGACAAAGGTCATGCCACGTTGGTTGTTGGCAGTCGTGTCGTTCTTGTTGGTATTCCTTACGGAAGTTGGGTATGTCAATTATGGCACTTGGGCAAAAGCGAGGAAACGTAATGTAGTCAGATTTGTACTTTCATCCTCGTTTACAAAGAGCATTCTTGTGTTTCTGTGGCTTGCCTTCCTTGGCTGGGCGGCTTTCATCGTGTTCTTCAAAATCCACGTAAGTGTAAACCTTGGCTGGGCTTTGTCGGCAATGGCATTCCTGAGTCTTGCAAGGAACTTCTATGACGAATCTGCAAATGAAATTAAAAAGAAATAGGAAGATATGAAACGGATATTATGGTTGATGCTCATGCTTGTGATATGACGGTATCGCTTAAACGGTACCATGCGTAGCGCTCCAATCGGTACCATGCGTAGCGCTTCAACCGGTACCACCCGTAGCGGTTCAACCGGTACCAAAAAAATGATTGTCAGGCACAGCCGTT
>Ga0256406_1004041_pt1 | contig 17353 bp, 14 predicted proteins | sample RumenRJG_03DNA_FD_185986 | JGI IMG/M metagenome (GOLD analysis project Ga0256406, IMG submission 185986) | Bovine rumen microbial communities from Lethbridge, Alberta, Canada - RJG_03 | ecosystem: Host-associated > Mammals > Digestive system > Stomach > Rumen | place: Canada: Alberta | collected...
ATTACCATTACGAAATACAGTAGAAAAGCTTTCAGGTAAAACTGAAAACCATCAAATACTGATGGCAGAGACACCTTGTGATTTCTCAGGAAGTACAATGTATATAAAGCCCTTCCAAGAGTCAGTGCTCCTCCCAGCAGAACAGCATATACCAGCATTACAAAAGGAATATTCGGTATCTGGCTGGCCACATCTGCAGGCATCTCTTCAGTATATCCAAGAACATCCATGTAATTCCGCGGCATAAATACGCCTATGATTTCAGGTACCCACTGATCCAGGAAGGTGTAAAGAAAAATTCCTGCGAAGAAAAGTTTCATGTGGCCATCCAGGTGCTTCTGGGTCAGAAGCCGTATAACTCCATTTGGCTCCCTTACAATAAATTTCGTCATATTGATATTACCTCTTTGTTACTATGTTAATCTCACATCCCGGTCCGGATCACATTCCAGATCTGCAAGAAACTGATCTATGGCATTCCAGAACTGCTCCAGGATTTCCGCCGAGCAGGAATAAATATCATGACTGGCGTTCTCTATCTCCACAAGCCGGGTATTTCCAGTCATTCGCTGGAAATCAAAATGCCCTTTTCTGTCCAGCATATGATCGTCTGTTCCGCTGAGAAGAAGAACAGGGATATTAATTACAGGAAGCTTGGCCATCAGTTCCTGAGTTGCCTGGTAAGCAGCTCTGATCCAGGCGTATGTAGTCATGTGCGCTCTGTACTCCGGTTCCTCCACACGCTGCTTAAATTGATATTCGTAGCGGACAGCCGAAAATGTGGCAGGAATACACCTGATTTTGTTAGGATCAAAGCGCTTCATTCCCTGAACAGCTTCGTCCTGCCATCCCATAACTCCTGAATAGAACAGCTTGATCCTTCCCTTCCAATATGAATCTTTTGGAAAGCTCAGCTTGCACAGAGGCGAACAGAGTATGGCGCTGTCGAAATAGCCTGGATGTCTTTCGAGGAAAAGTCCGGAAGCACAGCCTCCCATGGAATGGGCGAACAATATAACCGGGCCGGAACCTTTTTCCTTCATAACCACATCATCCATAAAGGTTTTGATATCCGTAACGTATTCCAGAAAACTGCTTACGTGAATATATTCAGGATCGTGGGAAACATGGCATGATTTTCCATGGCCTCTGAACTGAAGGAAAAAGACGGAATAACCCATGTCGTAGAAATCGTAGGCCAGCTCATGATATTTGCCGAAAAATTCACTGTGACCATGAATGATGACCACCTTTCCTCTGCTTTTATCAGGCCGGGGCTGAACAGCTTTGAAATACTGAAGTTCCATTCTGTCCGGTGTTATGACCCGGCCTTCTTTAACCTCTTCACTGAGCCACCGGCTGACCTGATTGTTCATAAACGGCCCATACTCAAGATTCCCAAAAGGAACCCTCATAATCTCTCCTCCCGAAACATAACTAAAATAATAATCCCCTTTTTACAAATCATCTGATATTCATGTACCCGTTTACCCGTTTAAAACTGGGTACACAGGCAATAATTATAGCATTTCATGGTTTTTACGCAAGGGCAACCTTGGTGTATAATTAACACATAAAAACCACGGAGGTGTAGCCATGAGCAAGAAATGCCTGATTATTTTATCATACGTAGATCATCCTTCAGACAGACTGCTATACCAGCTTACAGAAGATGCTGATTACATTATCTGCGCAGATGGCGGACAGATGATCGCCAGGAATTTCAATATCATTCCAGATGCTGTAATCGGTGACTTCGATTCCACTACTATTGACCAGCGGTTCGACTGCCTGTATATTACCTACCCTTCTGAGAAGGACCTTACTGACGCAGAAGCCAGCCTCAATCACGCAATTGAGATGAACTGCGATAATATTACATTTTACGGGGGCATAGGCGGCAGACTGGATCACATGCTGGGAAATATTTCTATTTTAAGCAAATTCACCGAAAGAGGAATAACTGTTCGTTTTATGGACGACAGCAACTACCTCACTATGATCACCAACGGGTCAATAAACCTGCCTAATTCCAGGCGGTATAAGTATTTTGGGGTAGTTCCCTATGACAGCGAAGCAAAGGGCGTGACCATCACCGGTGCCAAGTACGAGCTCCACAACGTAGATATGAAACGGACAGGCACCCTTGGAATCAGCAATGAAATTACAGGATCATATGCCAGGGTTACTGTAAAAAAAGGTACTCTCCTCATTGCCAGGTCACGGGATACGGAGCCACAGAAATAAGTTGCTCACAGATTATTAAAGATATTCAATAATATCTAAAGAACCAGATACACAGAACTGAAGATCATTACAAAATGCAGCAGCCATAGAAGTTATGTACTAACTACTGATGACTGCTGCATTTTATTATACACTTAGTTAATTTATGGTCTTATTATGGACTAACCTTCTCTCAGTTCAGCTCCCACCTTGTTCTCAAGAGTTCTGATTATCTTGCTCATTCTCTTGTCGATCTCTTTTGCCTTCATAGTTCCCTTATCAGAACCGATGGTCAGGCTCAAGGTTACTGACTTCTTGCCTTCAGGAACCTGCTGTCCTCTGTACTCTTCAACGAATCTCAGACTCTTGCAGTGGTTCTTGATGGCCTCAACAATTTCAGCCCATTTTACTGACTCGTCAACAAGGATGGACAGATCCTCATCTACTTCAGGGTAGAGAGGCAGGTGTACAAACTTGTTATCTCTTGATGCCAGCGGAATAAGTGCGGTTTCATCCAGCTCAAATACAGCCATATTCGTTCTCTTGATGCCGGCAGCATTCATTGCCTGAACAGAAACAAGGCCCAGTGAACCGATAACCTGTTTTTTCAGGAGAATATTCAGATATACTTTCTCATCTGCCCAAGATGGTTTTTCCACCTGCTTAAACGAAAGCTCTTCCATATGGCAGTATCTTGAAAGGGATTCTACTGTGCCCTTTACGTCGAAGAAATCTTTCTTTCCGTCACTGCCCACAACAGCTCCGCAAAGGGTCAGCTTCTGCACTGGCAGTACTTCTTCTTCTGTGCTCTCGTGGTACTCTCCCTTATGATAAACCTGAGCCATTTCGAAAAGCCTGAACTCATCAAAATATCTGAGGTTCTTCATTACTGACTCCAGCATGCCCGGAACCAGTGACTGTCTCAGATTAACCATATCCGGAGCCGGTGGTGTTGCCAGGCGTACTGCCTGAGACTTATCTATACCGGCAGCGTCGATGTATTTCTCCTCAACCCATGGATATGTGAAAATCTCGTTATATCCGCAGCGGAATGCCAGGTGTTCCCTCAGCTTTCTGTCCAGACTTACAACAGGCTGACGAACAGCATTCTCGAAGTTTACAGGCAGAGGCTTTGCCTCGAAGCTTTCGAAGGACCAGATTCTTGCCAGGTCTCCCATTACGTCGTCCCAGATTGATACGTCTCCAGTAGATCTCCAGGTAGGAGCTGTGGCCAGGAATCCCCTGTCGTTCCACTCAACTTCGTAACCCAGTCTGGTGAGAGTGTCCTCAACTTCTTCGTTAGAGACTGTCTTTCCGAGACGTCTGTAAAGCAGATCTGTATCCACCTGAATCCGGCTCTGAACAGTCGGGGCCGGATAATTCTCTCCGGCAGCAACCACCTTGCAGTCAGGGAAAATTTCCTTGAACAGTTTAATGGCCAGTGAAATTCCCTGATCGATTCTCTGGGTATCAATTCCCTTCTCATATCTTATGGATGCGTCTGTCTTCTGATCGAAGCGTTTGCCGGTCTTTCTGATAGTACCGGCGTCGAAGTCAGCCATCTCAAGTACGATCTTTGTGGTCTCTGGCAAAATAGAGTCTTTTCTTCCGCCTCGTATTCCGGCCAGACCCAGAGGTTCTTCCTTGTCGCAGATGATCAGATCTCCTTCTGTAAGATCCAGCTCACTTTGGTCCAGAAGGATAAGCTTCTCGCCTTCCTTTGCATTTCTCACTACTATGTGATCATCTACGTGAGTGAAATCATATGCATGTGAAGGCTGGCCAACTGCCATCATGATGTAGTTTGTAATATCAACGATAGCGTTGATAGGTCTCATTCCGCCGTTGGTAACTGCTGTCTTCATCCATGCCGGCGCCTGTCTTGTATCAACTCCGTCGATAATCAATGCAGAGAACCTGCTGCATTTCTCAGGCTCTTCAATATCAATTCTGAAATCAGGAAGTGATGGATCCGGCTTTTCATCTGGAACAGGATTCAGTGGAACCTTGTAAATAGCAGCCAGTTCTCTGGCAATGCCGTAATGTCCCCACAGGTCTGGCCTGTTTGTAAGGGATTTGTTGTCGATGTCCAGAATGGTGTCATCCATTCCGATTACTTCAGCAACGCACTGTCCCGGATAGCAGTCTGCATCTCCAAGATCAACTATTATTGATTCATCATCAGTGTGATAGTAGTCATCCAGGTAAACCTCGGAAGCGCCGCAGATCATTCCGTAGGATTTAACACCTCTCATCTTTGTCTCTTTTATAGCTACAGGTTCACCTTCACCATGCCAGTAAACCACTGCTCCCGGCTTTGAGATAACTACTTTTTCCCCTGCATAAAGATTAGATCCTCCGCAGACGATCTGCTTATCCTCATCTTCGCCAATGTCCACCATGCAGACTCTCAGCTTATCTGCATTCGGGTGAGGTTCTACAGACTTGATTACACCAACAACGATGTTCTTGAACTTGTCTGCACTGTTCTCAATGCTTTCAACCTCAACAGTACGCATGGTGAGATCGTAGGCAAGCTGCTCATTAGTAAGATCTTCAGGAAGCTGGACATATTTCCTGACCCAATTAAGTGATACTTTCATATATTTCCAAACCTCCCTTTACTATTTGAACTGCTTCAGGAATCTCAGGTCAGCGCTGTGGAACAGTCTGACATCGTCAACTCCGTATCTCATCATAACCAGTCTGTCCAGACCGATATTAGTATAGAATCCTGAATATACATCTGGATCAAGACCAGCTGCTTTAAGAACATTTGGATGGATTACGCCTCCTGGCATTACCTCAATCCAGCCGTTTCCGTTACATACTCTGCAGCCCTTTCCACCGCAAACAAGACATTCCATGTCGATTTCGTATCCCGGCTCTGTGAATGGGAAGAAACCTTCTCTCATGCGGACATTTATCTTGCGGCCGAAAACCTTTTCCAGAATAGTCTGGATCATCACCTTTCCAGAGGAAAAACTCAGGTCTTTGTCAACAATCAGTGCTTCGTACTGGAAGAACGCTCTTTCGTGTCTGGCATCGGTATTTTCGTTTCTGAATACTCTTCCCGGATATACAAACCTTGCAGGGGCTCCGTGCTCCATAAGGTAACGGACAGAACCACCTGTAAGATGTGGTCTCAGACAGAGTCTGTCGTTTCCGCTGAGGTTCTCTGTTCCCTCGATCCAGTACGTATCCATAGTGGCTCTGGCAGGATGGTCAGCTGCAAAATTCAGATTATCAAAAGCAAATTTCTCACTGCTAATATCATCCTCGCTAAAGACCTCAAAGCCCAGGGAGAGGAAGGCATCGTTCAGGTCATAACACATCTGTGTAATAGGATGAAGAGCTCCGCTCTGTGGTGCGTTGCCCGGAAGTGTCAGGTCGATCTCTTCCTCAAGTACTGACTGGGAAGCAACGATCTCCTCTTCTCTTTCTTTGATCTTATCGGAGAAAAACTCCTTGATTTCATTAGCCTTCATTCCCACCTGTCTCTTCATATCAGGTTCCAGGGTTTTAAGGCTCTTAAGCACTTCAGTGAGCTGTCCTTTCTTACCGGTAAGCTCCCGGCGTACCTCCTGAAGCGCATCTACACTGGCTGCCTGGCTGATCTTCTCAAGACCTTCCTGGCGAATAGTCTCTAATCTTTCCAGCATTTCTATTCTCCCTTCATGCAGTAATTTTTTTGCTAAAAATGCATATTACATATTAAAAGTAACTTGTTGATTTTAACATGATGAAAGAAAATCCTCAATTGCAAAGTGTGAGAAAACAACAAAAATAACGGATTGTTTTGTAAAAAGAAACGGCAGGAAAGAGAAAACCAGCATGGTTTTAGCATTTATCACCTGGTTCCTTCCCACTCCCAGGTAACAGTATCCAGGAGGCAGAACTCCTGGGTGCCCAGAGGCTGTCTTTCCCAGTCCAGAGAGAAAACATCGCAGGACAGCAGATTGTTTTCCCGAGTGATCTTTCTCATTGGCGAATGCCCCACAACCTGCAGCATGTCCTCCCGGTACATTTCAACTGGATATCGTGTGAACGCTCTCTGAGGCCGGAGCCATAGGGGCGAATCGTCTCCCCACATGTTCTCCAGCTTCAGCCCGTTGATCTCTGCGATCACTTGATCCACGTCCTTTTCCAGGCTTTCGTCCACCCTCTTCTTCACGAATTTCCGTGAGATTCCTCCGTGGGAAAAAAGGACGTTATCGATTCTGTGGACGTATGCCAGGTTCCCGTCAGGTATTGCGCTGAAGAGGTCTTGCAAACGGATCAGAAGACGTTCCTGAGACCCAGGTATTCCATACGTAAGCGAGGTCGTGGTTCCCGTGGCACCACAATGTATCTTGATAACGGGTGGCAAAGTCCACGGCCGCATCAAGGGTGTCCCAGTACAGCTGGTCATCGTACTCGCATCCCCAGTCGTCCAGGAGATCCCCGAGACATATCACCCTGTCTGCCTTTTTTTCCAGAAATATCTTTTCAGCATCTCCGAACATCCACGGCTTGAGGTGGACGTCCGGAATAATCAATACCTTCATTTTACGATCCCAACTTTCTCATGTGCAGTGTCGCGGTGTTTCTGGCGAGAATCATCCGAAAAAACTCATCTGTTGATATTTTTCCGGGAATTCAGCGATATATGAAAAGCACGCCTCAGGTGTGGATAAAATATGATTTTTATGGCAGGTTTCATTAAACAGGGCCATCAGCTCTTTTCCATTCGGCGACCGCAGTTCGTACGCGTTGCCGTATTTCTTGATGTATCTCTGTTTCAGACCGGGAAAGTGTTCATCCAGAGCGGCATAAAAATACTCCCTGTCTCCCTCCCGCAGAGTGAGCCCCATGCCAAAGCAGATGATTCCTTTCACACCAGCATCAATGCATGCATCCAGGATGGATGCAACATTTTCTTCTGTATCGTTGATAAACGGTAGTATTGGAGAAAGCCAGACGACGGTTGGTATCCCCCGCGCCTTCATCTCCCGCAGTACTTCGACGCGCCTTTTTGTGTTGCATACATTTGGTTCCAATATGCTGCAGAGCCGGTCATCATAGGTGGTGAGAGTCATCTGTACTACGCATTTTGACTCCTGATTTATGGCGTCAAGCAGATCCATATCCCGCATGATCCGGTCGGACTTCGTTATCACAGTCGCACCGAAACCATGGCGAAGGATGATCTTAAGGCACTTTCGAGTAAGCCGGAGCTTCTCTTCACAGTGCATATAGGGATCTGACATGGATCCCGTACCGATCATGGACTTTTGCCGCTTGGAACGCAGAGCTTTGTCCAGCAGCTCCGGAGCATTCTGCTTCACCTCTATGTCCTCGAAGGGATGGGTGAAGTTGTAGCACTTGCTCCTGCTGTCACAGTAAATACAACCGTGAGAGCACCCGCGGTATATATTCATCCCATAAGTGTTGTTTTTCCCAGTGAGTATTCCCTTTGCGTCAACAAAATGCATTCTAAACATCTCTCAATTCATTTATCAAGTCGCTGCGGTAGCGGATCCGTTTTATAGCTGCTGTCCATCCTCTTTCAAATCTGAACATTTCACCGAAAGCAGCAATGCATCCAGTTTCTACACTATACCACAGAGTCGATGAAAACGCGGATTAAAAAACAGCCCCTGATTTCCTGAGTATCGCCCGGAGGCCATGAAAAATCAGAGGCTGCCTCTTCACCTTTGCTCCCACGTACTGCTTTCCATTCACGACCACAGGACTGGAAACTCCGTCTCCCTCCGCATCCAGAAGTCTGAATGAAACGTTGAAATTATTTTGTCGAAATCTTCCTGTTTTCTTGATGCCTTCATTTATACACAACAAAAAGCACCGCCAGATATTACTCCAGCAGTGCCTCTTATTGTATTTATTCTTAAAGACAATCCAGCGATGACTAGAACAGAATTCCTCCGAACTGAACGAATACTGGAGCGAATACCAGTGATACGATTGTCATCAGCTTAATGAGGATGTTGATAGATGGTCCGGATGTATCCTTAAATGGGTCTCCTACAGTATCACCAACAACTGCAGCCTTGTGAGTGTCAGATCCCTTTCCACCGAAAGCTCCTCCCTCGATAAACTTCTTGGCGTTATCCCATGCACCACCGGCGTTTGCCATCATGATTGCAAGGAGAACACCGCAGGCAAGAGCTCCTGCCAGCATTCCGCCGAGAGCTTCAACTCCCAGAAGGAATCCAATGAGAAGTGGAGCGATAATTGCCAGGAGACCTGGAGCAATCATCTCTTTAAGAGCAGCCTGTGTGGAAATGCTTACGCACTTCTTGTAATCAGGCTTGCTTGTTCCTTCAAGAATACCCTTGTCCTCGTGGAACTGTCTTCTTACTTCCTGAATCATCTGGTTAGCAGCTTTACCAACTGAACTCATTGTCATTGCAGAGAACAGGAATGGCAGCATTGCTCCGATGAACAGACCAACTATAACCATTGGATCCAGAAGGCTTACTACCTTGATCTTTGCAGCCTGTGAGAAGGAAGCGAAAAGAGCAAGTGCTGTAAGAGCAGCAGAACCAATTGCAAATCCCTTACCAATAGCTGCTGTTGTGTTACCAACTGAGTCCAGAGTATCTGTAATGTTTCTTACATTCTCAGGGAGCTCTGACATCTCAGCAATACCACCAGCATTATCTGAAACAGGACCATAAGCGTCAACAGCAACTGTCATACCAGTGTTTGAAAGCATTCCTACAGCTGCAAGAGCAATACCGTAGAGACCTGCAAAGTTGTAAGCTATGATGATTCCCAGACCGATGAATATGATAGGCCAAACTGTGGACTCCATTCCTACAGCAAGTCCGGAAATAATAGTTGTAGCAGAACCTGTCTGAGACTCCTCAGCAATTCTCTTTACATGCTTGTACTGATCTGAAGTATATCTTTCAGTAAGCTGACCGATGATGATACCAACAATCAGACCTGCAATAATAGCGTAAGCGTATGTATAAGAACCCAGCATTTTTCCACTGAAGAAAAGTGAACCGGCGATTACGATAACTCCGCCTACATATGTTCCAACATTCATGGACTTAGCAGGGTTAACGTTCTCAGATCCTCTTACGCTGAGAACTCCTATTACAGAAGCTACGATTCCCAGTGCTGCAATTATCAGAGGGAAAATAGCAGCTGTCTTTGCGGTGAATGTTCCCTGAATTCCTGAAGCATCTACTGCAACTGCAGCCAGTGTAACAGCAGAAATGATAGAACCAACATAAGACTCGAACAGGTCAGAACCCATTCCTGCAACATCTCCTACGTTGTCTCCAACGTTATCAGCGATTACAGCAGGGTTTCTAGGGTCGTCCTCAGGAATGCCAGCCTCAACCTTACCAACAAGGTCAGCACCAACATCTGCAGCCTTTGTATAAATTCCGCCGCCTACACGTCCGAACAGAGCCATTGAAGAAGCACCAAGACCGAAGCTGGTGATGCACTGCTGAATAGTTGCCATGTCCAGAACTACGAACACAACACCCAGTCCGAAAAGACCAAGTCCGGCAACGCAGAGTCCCATTACAGCTCCGCTTCTGAAGGCAACCTTCAGAGCCCTTGGCATACCGTGATTCATAGCTGCGCTGGCTGTTCTTACGTTACCCTTTGTAGCAACGTTCATTCCAAAGAATCCTGCCAGAACAGAAAGAAGCGCACCGAACACATAGAGAACACCGGAAGTCCAGTTGATGGCCAGACCGATAATCAGGAAAAGTGCAGCGATAACAATAGCCATCACCTTGTACTCACTTGTCAGGAAAGCAAAGGCACCCTCTCTGATAAATCCGGAAATCTCCTGCATTCTCTCATTGCCTGCATCAGACTTGCTTACGTAAGAAGCAAGGCAAAATGCAACAAGCACTCCCAGAATTGCAATTACAGGGATAATCCAAGTTTGCATTGTTTACAAACCTCCTTAATTAAATTCTTTCCAAAAAAATAATATAAAAAATATAAAGGTACCGGCGCACCCCGAAGCACTGCACGATCCCTTCACAAAACAACAGTATCTCCTGAGAGATACTGGAGTAAACTTAATTGAAAATTGTAACTATTACCAGGGTAAGGATAATATATGCAATTGAGCTTACAGTAGTTACTTTGGAGAGCATTGCGTCATATGTATTGCTCTTCTTCTTGCCAAAAAGCTGCTCTGCACCTCCTGCAATAGCTCCGGAAAGACCGTCACTTTTACTGGACTGAAGCAGAATGCTGACTATCATGAAAATGCTGGCAAACAGCAGAATCACCATTAAAACCGTATGCATCAAAAACCTCCTGAAAAAAAATATTGGACGCCAGGTCCAATATGAGTCTCTTTTAGCGTCCTGAAATTCTAACACACACATTATATTGTGTCAACAGTACAGATTGTAGAAACCCATACGTTTCAAGGTCTGGCGTTGTTTTTGGTAATAAACGGGAACGGTTTATTTGTGGTTATACAACAATAAATTATGATTTTCTTATTGACTATTTACAATATATCAACTAGCATTAATTAAAGCACGGAATTATTTAAAAAAGTACATTTTTAAATGCAAGGAGACTACCTAACATGTACAGCGGTAAAGATATTAACAATATTTGTCAGCAGCTCTGCTCCTTCTCAGCCATGAGGTCTCTGCTGGAGGATCCTGTTTACTCAACATTGATCAGCCTTCTCAAGTCCATTCAACATGACTCAGGAGAGACTACAGAATCAAAGATCAGTAAATACGGAGCCTTTTGTCAGGAACTTTATTTTAAGGGAGGAAATCTCAGCACCTTTATCAGGGACAGCATTCTCCACGGAAATGATGCAATTATTCAGCTCCGTCTCAGGAAAATGTCTCCTTCACCTGCTTTAGTAAAGACCCTGTACAGAGAGCTGGACACCTTGCAGAAAGTCAGCGCTATTACTGATAAGGACATTGCCCAGTGCATCGATACAGATATCCAGCTTCCGGACTTTGACACAACACCTGTAGATATTTCCGGAACATACAGCCAGCTGCTGAACAACCTTTTTACAAGAGGCTTTGGTAAATTTGCCCAGTATTCCATGTTTAAAGAAAAGAATGGAGTGCTTGTTCCCGTAAAAGAACCGGAATTTCAGCCTCTGGAAAGCTTATACGGATATGACCTTGAACGGAGAAAAGTGTTGAAAAATACCGAAGCTCTTGCTGCCGGCCGCGATGCATGTAATGTTCTGCTCTACGGAGACGCCGGAACAGGAAAATCATCAACCGTAAAAGCCTGCGCCGCCGCCTACTTTGACAAAGGCGTCAGACTCATTGAAATAAGCAAAAGCAGAGTCTCTCAGATTCCCGATATTGTTGAGGCCCTTCAATATAACCCTTTGAAATTTATTTTCTTTATTGATGATCTTACCTTCGATTCCAATGATGACGACTACAATGCATTGAAAGGCATTCTTGAAGGAAATGTTTCCGGCCGCAGCAACAACATGGTGCTTTATGCCACCAGCAACAGAAGACATCTTGTAAAAGAAACTTCGGAAGAGCGTATGGGAACGGATCTCCATCTGAATGATACTCTGCAGGAGACCATGAGCTTGTCAGCCAGATTCGGGCTTACCATAACCTTCCAGAAGCCTGAAAAAGATCTTTACCTGGAGATTGTAAAACAGCTGGCCGACGAAAGAGGCCTTGCATACGACAGCGAAGAAGAGCTTTTCAGAAAAGCCGAGGCCTTTGCCATCAGAGCTAACGGAAGATCGCCTAGAACTGCAAAACAGTTCATCATTCTCTCCTCCATCGGCATCTGATTTTCCACAATTTTTTTCATCTATACAATAAGAATTATAAAAAATCCGGGAATGTCATTTACTGAACATCCCCGGAATTTTTAATTGAATATCATTTTTGTCAGGAATAGCAGACGCAATAAGAAGGATCTCTTTCCACTACATCATTACTCCCGTTTCATTAGCATCATATCCTTTTGCCTTAAGGTCAGCGATAATCTTTCTCTTATGATCCGTACCAAAGGCTTCGATAGTCAGCTTAAGCTCTACCTTGTGGTTCCTGTCGATGCTTACGAACTGGTTATGTTCCAGTCTGACTACATTGCCCTGGGAATCAGCAACGCTTTTTGCAACTTTTACAAGTTCACCAGGCTTATCCGGAAGCATAACGGAAACTGTGAAAATTCTGTCTCTCATTATGAGGCCGTGCTGCACTACATTGGACATGGTAATGATATCAATGTTTCCTCCGCTGAGAACTGAAACGACCTTTTGATCCTTAAATTTCAGATGCTTCAGAGCTGCTATTGTAAGAAGGCCGGAATTCTCCACTACCATCTTATGGTTTTCCACCATGTCCAGGAAGGCAACCACAAGCTCATCATCTTCTACGGTGATTATCTCATCAATGTTTTTCTGCAGGTAAGGAAAAACATTTTTGCCCGGAGTTTTTACTGCTGTACCGTCGGCAATTGTATGGACTTCTTTCATTGTCACTACTTTGCCGGCTTCCATGGACTTTTGCAGTGAGTTTGCTCCTGCAGGTTCTACAGCTATTATCTTGATATTCGGTTTAAGCTGCTTTGCCAGTACAGAAATTCCTGTAGCAAGTCCTCCACCGCCAACAGGAACAAGAATAGCATCAACAAGAGGAAGATCTTTGATGATCTCCATTGCAATAGTTCCCTGGCCTGTGGCTACAACCGGGTCATCAAATGGATGGATGAAGGTCATACCCTTTTCTTCTGCATATTTAATGGCAAAATCAGCAGCCTCATCGTACACATCGCCTTTGAGGATTACTTTTGCACCATAGCTCTCAGTTCTGTTGACTTTAATTAAGGGTGTGGTGGTCGGCATTACGATTGTTGCAGGAACACCGTAGGCCTTTGCAGCATATGCTACTCCCTGAGCATGATTTCCTGCAGAAGCTGCTACCAGACCTTTGCTCCGGTCCTCATCAGAAAGGGTGCTGATCTTGTAATATGCTCCACGTATCTTATAGGCACCTGTCAGCTGCATGTTTTCCGGTTTGATATAAACCTTGTTTCCACACTGTTCGGAAAAATAGTCACTGTACACAAGATGTGTAGGTCTGGTGACTTTCTGTACTATTTCGGTTGCTTTCTCGAAGTCTTTTAATTCTAACATTTCTTATTCCGTCCTGATTTACTGCTGTGAATGAATAACTGCCATGATTATTCCAGAACCGCTCCCTTAGAAGCTGAAGATGCCATCCTTGAATATCTGCTGAGCCAGCCTTCCTTGATCTTAGGCTCCATAGGTTTCCAGCCTTTTCTTCTTTCTTCCAGCTCCTGATCGCTGATTCTTACGTTTATTGAAGCTCCCGGAATATCTATATCAATAATATCTCCCTCGTTGATCAAGGCGATGGCACCGCCGCTGGCAGCCTCAGGAGAAACGTGACCTATAGAAGCACCCCTGCTGGCGCCGCTGAATCTTCCGTCTGTAATCAGCGCAACGTCTTTGTCCAGCTTCATTCCGGCCAGTGCGCTGGTAGGATTGAGCATTTCTCTCATTCCCGGGCCGCCCTTAGGTCCTTCATATCTGATGACAACAACATCACCTTTTACGATCCTGCCGTTATAAATAGCATCTATGGCTTCATCTTCGCTGTTGAAGACCCTTGCCGGACCTGAGTGCACCAGCATTTCAGGAGCTACTGCACTTCTTTTTACAACGCAGCCTTCTTCAGCAATATTGCCCCAGAGAACCATGAGACCACCTGTCTTGCTGTAAGGTTCCTCAACGCTTTTGATGGCAGTTCTGTCTGTAGGAATTTTACCTTCGATATTTTCAGCTACTGTATGGCCGTTAACGTTCATCTGTGTAGTGTCCAGGAGGCCCAGTTTGTTAAGTTCTGCCATTACTGCAGGAATTCCTCCTGCCATGTCCAGGTCGTGCATGTGAGTGTCTCCGGCAGGAGCCAGGTGGCACAGGTTTGGTGTAACTGCACTTACTTCATTGAACATTTTAAGATCAACAGGAACTTTTGCCTCGTGAGCGATAGCCAGGAGATGAAGAACGGTGTTAGTTGAACAGCCAAGGGCCATATCACAGGTAAGAGCATTTCTTACGGTCTTCTCGTTAATGATGTCTCTTGGCTTAATATTTTTTTCCACCATATCCATTACTGCCATACCTGCATGTTTAGCAAGCATGATTCTTCTTCCCTGGACAGCCGGAATAGTGCCGTTTCCAGGAAGGGCTATTCCAATGGCTTCGGATAGACAGTTCATCGAGTTTGCCGTATACATTCCTGAACAGGATCCGCACCCAGGGCAGGTATTTTCCTCATAAATGCGAAGCTGCTCATCATCGATGAACCCCGCCTTTCTGGCCCCTACTGCTTCAAACATCTTTGACAGAGAAACTTCTTCACCGAAGACCTTGCCGCTCATCATAGGTCCGCCGGAACAGAGGACTGTAGGAATGTTCACCCTGCATGCGCCCATGAGCATTCCCGGAACTACCTTGTCACAGTTAGGAACAAGGACCAGCCCGTCGAAGGCATGGGCAATGGCCATGGATTCAAGGCTGTCTGCTATAAGCTCACGGCTTGGAAGAGAATATTTCATTCCCGTGTGGCCCATGGCAATACCGTCGCACACACCGATTGCCGGAACCATAATGGGTGTTCCTCCTGCCATGCGCACACCAGCTTTTACAGCTTCGGTGATCTTATCCAGATGTATGTGGCCTGGTACTATTTCCGAATGAGCTGAAACCACACCTATCAGGGGCCTCTCCAGTTCTTCTTTTGTATATCCCATGGCGTAAAAAAGACTTCTGTTAGGAGCTCTTTCTACGCCCTTTGTTACATTATCGCTTATCTTTGTCATATATTCACCTCGTAAGTAATTGTCTCATCAGTCCGCTGATACCGCAAAAGGCCAGGACTGTTTTCACAGTCCTGACCGTCTTTTACAAAAGGAAAAATCTTAGTTTACTTCCTTCTCGTCGTTGAGCCAGCTCATCATGCTTCTCAGCTCCTTTCCTACCTCAGTTGTAGGATGAGCTGCCTGCTGAGCTCTCATTGCCAGGAACTTGGCCTTTCCGCCTGCGTTGAACTCCTGGATGAAGTCGCTGGCAAATGTGCCGTCCTGGATATCGGACAGAACCTTCTTCATACCCTCTCTGCTTTCCTTGGTAATAATCTTAGGTCCTGTAATGTAATCACCATACTCTGCTGTGTTGGAAATGGAGTATCTCATCATGTCGAATCCCTTTGTATAAATCAGGTCGATGATCATCTTCATCTCGTGGATGCACTCGAAGTATGCCATCTCAGGAGCGTAGCCAGCCTCTGTAAGTGTTTCGAAGCCTGCCTTCATCAGCTCGCAGACACCGCCGCACAGAACTGCCTGCTCGCCGAACAGGTCTGTCTCTGTCTCTTCTTTAAATGTGGTCTCCAGGATTCCTGCTCTCCCTGCACCGATTCCTGATGCATAAGCAAGGCCATAATCCTTTGCTTTTCCAGAAGCATCCTGATATACAGCTACTAGTGAAGGAACCCCCTGTCCCTTTGTATACATATCTCTTACGATGTGTCCAGGTCCCTTAGGAGCAACCATTACAACGTCTACATCAGCTGTTGGAACGATCTGCTTAAAGTGAATGTTGAATCCGTGAGCAAACATCAGAACGTTTCCTGCATGGAGATGAGGTGCAATCTGATCTTTGTATATCTGTGCCTGAAGTTCATCTGGAGTAAGGATCATAACCAGATCACCGGCCTCAGCTGCCTCCTCAATGCCCATAACCTTCAGTCCTGCCTTCTCAGCATTTGCAACGTGTCTTGATCCTGGTCTCAGACCTACAACTACATTTACTCCGCTTTCATGAAGGTTCATTGCATGAGCATGTCCCTGGCTTCCAAAGCCGATGACAGCAACTGTCTTTCCATCCAGCATTCCCATGTTGCAGTCCTGATCGTAATACTTATTAATCATCTCTGTCTCCTTCTCCGATGTTCTCGGCAACTTCTATAGCTGTGATACCTGTGCGGCAGACCTCCTGAATGTTGTAATCTGCCATTACATCAATAAAACCATTTATTTTATTAGGCGTTCCCGTAAGTTCAACTATAAGGCTGTTCCTGGATAGGTCAACGATTCTGCCTCTATAAATGTCAACGATATTCTTTATAGCCTGCCGGTCTTCAGGCCGGGCCTGTACCTTCATGAGAAGCATATCTCTGTAAAGCCCGTTTTCTCTCGTAAGTACGGTAACCGATTTTACCACTTCCAGCTTCTCAGTCTGAGTGATTATCTGCTGCATGGATGTGGCTCTTGCATCGAATACGATAGTAATCCTTGATATTGTCGGGTCGTTAGTAGCTGATACAGTAAGAGAATCAATGTTGAATCCTCTCTGTCCGAACATTCCCACGACTCTGGCAAGAACATTCGCCTTGTTCAACACCAGGACGCTGACAATATTCTTTGTTAATGGTTTGTACATCCTGTATCTCCTTAGTTTATGATCATATCATCTACGGTCTTTCCTCCCGGAATCATCGGGAGAACTCTTTCCTCCGGCGAAATCAGGCATTCTATCCATACCGGAACATCGCTGTTCTGCGCTTCCTTGAAAGCTGCATCGAACTCCTCCGGTGTGGAACATCTGTATCCTTTTGCCCCAAAACCTTCTGCCACCTTCAGATAATCAATTCCGTTGTCATTGATAGTAGTGGAATATCTCTTGTCATAGAAGATAGTCTGCCACTGATAAACCATTCCCAGAACATTGTTGTTGAGAAGAACAGTTACTATTGGAAGCTTCTCTCTGGTTGCGGTGATGACCTCGTTCAGATCCATATTGAAAGAACCATCGCCTGTGATCATTACCACCTGTTCCTCAGGTTTCCCTATTTTCGCTCCAATTGCAGCACCATATCCGAAGCCCATGGTACCAAGACCGCCACTTGTAATGAAGTGGTTTGCACTTCTGTGATTAATGTACTGAGCAGCCCACATCTGATGCTGGCCTACGTCTGTAACGTAATATGTATCTGAATCAGTGTGGTCGCTGATGATCTTCATGATTTCTGAAGGATGGAGGCTGGCATCTGGATCCTCAGGATATCTGTGCTTAGTCTCCCAGTTCAGAACC
>Ga0256406_1004042_pt1 | contig 17347 bp, 18 predicted proteins | sample RumenRJG_03DNA_FD_185986 | JGI IMG/M metagenome (GOLD analysis project Ga0256406, IMG submission 185986) | Bovine rumen microbial communities from Lethbridge, Alberta, Canada - RJG_03 | ecosystem: Host-associated > Mammals > Digestive system > Stomach > Rumen | place: Canada: Alberta | collected...
CATCACCGGATGAATCTCCTGATTCGAATAAAGACATAGTCCGCATCTTCATCCTTGCAATTCTTCCGGTACCTGTATGGCTGCTCTTATCTATTTTCGCCGGCACCGCCGAGCCGGTGAGAATAAATTGTCCAAAGTCGTTTCTTTTATCTACTTCATACCGCACAGCATTCCAAATGTTAGGTGCCAACTGCCATTCATCTATAAGTCTCGGAGTGTTTCCTTCAAGTAAAAGACTTGGATTCAGATTGGCCATCTGTTGGTATTGATTTGCCAGCTCCGGGCGGTCCATTTCCACAACACTCTTCGCAATCTGATTAGCAGTTGTTGTTTTACCGCACCATTTTGGCCCTTCTATTAATACCGCTCCCTTTGATTCCAAGTGCATCTGTAATTTTTGATCAGCGATTCTCTTTATGTATTTTTTCATCTCTATCCTCTTAATGATTGGTTTTTCTACCTTTTTCGTCCAATTGTTTATTCTTTAAAGATTTATTTCAACAAATACATTAGATTATATGCCCCAATGCTATTCGTGTATTTGGCTTAAGTCCATTCGTGTATTTGGCTAATATTTATTCGTGTGTTTGGTTAGAATCGATTGTATATGTTTTCTTAGATTGAGTCAATTGTCAGTGGTATTATCAGGCCTGATAAATTAGCCATTATTGTCAATGCCAAACTATGCTCCTACCGCGTTGTCAGCAAGTATACCTACGTTTTTTTATGTTGATGATAGTTATTCAAGCGCGATTTTCTAACCTTCTCTCATAGTCTACTTTGTCCTTTTCTTTGATTGGAATTATTGTAATACTGTATGTTGCTTCTATTCTAACTGACTATGTTTTAATTGAATTAGGGCGCAAAATCAATCGTATTTTTTTACGATTGATTTTGCGATTATTTTCATTTGAAAATATGTAATTGCTGAAATTAGTACAAGGAGGTACCAGATGAAGGTAGACAATTTACTAGAGACTTATATTGAATACTGTTTCAACTATCGAAGGCTTAGTTCTCATACACTCAGGGCATATACATCCGATTTATTAGACTATTTTTCGACTTGTAATATATCAGATTGTGAAGATATAAATGATTATTCTTTTCAGACTATGATTAGATATTGCAACGCTCGTTACTCAAGTCGCACTACCATTCGTAAAACCGCATCGATAAATGCCTTTATTAGATTTCTAAACACGAATTTTGGATTGTCATTGCAACCAATGGAAACAAACATAAGAATTCCATTACCCCTTCCCCGTACAGTTCCGGTTTCTGCAATAGAAGCTGTGCTATCAAAGATAACAAGCTCGGCAACATCAGCTAAGAGCTCATATAAGTATTCCATGCTTATTCGCGATCTTGCTATTGTTGAGTTCCTTTATGCGACAGGAGTACGCGTGTCAGAGTTATGTGCGTTATCATCCTCCGATATAAACCTAGATACCGGTGGTTTCTTCATTCGCGGCAAAGGAAACAAGGAGCGCATGGCATATATATGTAATGACGAAGCGTTAAATCATGTCCGGAACTACTACTATATATTTGAATCTGAAATCATAAATAGCGGTGCTTTCTTCCTAAATAAGTATGGCAGCCGGATATCCGACCAAGCAGTACGAAACATTGTAAAAAAATACGTCCCTTCAGATGAATTGCACATCACCCCGCACATGTTTAGGCATTCCTTTGCGACCGGTCTGCTAGAAGAAGGTGTAGACATACGCTGCATTCAGCAACTTCTTGGGCATAGTTCAATCTCAACAACACAGATATACACACACGTATCCTCAACGTTGCAACGCAAAGTGCTCACAGAACACCATCCGAGGAATACATTCTCAATAAAACCTACTGATAATACCTAATTATCAGTACCAAACTAGCAAATAACAAATTGTTAAATATGTGAACATTATATCACTTTATAAACTCTAGCAAAAATTCCGTCATGCCAATGACAGTAAAGCCTTTTTCATCCTTGGTCTCACCAATCGGACGATTAACCACTAGTATCTTTTGAATCTGATCGTTAAGAATCATGTATGGTCGCATCTCTCTTGCTCGAGTTTCAGCATTGGATATATCTGCGGTAACCTGTATGTAATATGAGCGCATATCCTTTGTAGCATAAAAATCAACTTCGTTCGTTTTTCGGACAGATTTTCCGTTCCTGTCCTTCTCTACTGTATCAAACGCTCCAACATTTACCGTGTATCCGTTATAAACAAGTTCGTTGTATACTATGTTCTCCAGCATCTGCCCTTCGTCTGGAAACGCGAAATTCAATCTTGCGTTCCGCAGCCCGGTGTCGCAAAAGTAATACTTCCTCTTTGCGCCGATTTCTTTTCTACCTTTAAGATCGTATCGCCTTGCTTCCTGTAGTATAAATGCATCTTCGAAATATGATATATATTTCTCTACGGTATCTTCATCTATTGAATCGTGCCTCACGCTGTTGTAAGTGTTAGATATTTTTCGTGCATTAAGCAACTCACCTGTTGATGCGCTCAATATATTACAAAGCTCATCCATCGCCTCACTCTTTTTCAGATTGTTTCGCTCAAGAATATCTTTAAAATATGTTGTTTCAAAAAGCGATTTTAAATAAGTCCGCTTGTCTTCTCTTGATTTCTGCACAGCCAGAGGCATTCCGCCATGTTGCATATATTCATATATATTTTCTGCCGGAGATCCTCCTATATATTCATTGAACTCTTCGAAAGACAGTGGATACAACTTGATATTTGTTGCCTTGTCTCTGAACGCCGTCACAATATCTGACGAAAGCATCTGAGAATTTGATCCTGTAACATACAAATCTATATTCTTCTCTTTGGATAATCCGAGAATTACATCGACAAACGAAACTGTCTCTTTATCATTCTTAGCTGCAAGGATATGCTTCCCGTCAGTAAGATTTGGGTTAACTATGTCATATACCATCTGTATCTCATCGAGAAAAACATAGCACATCTTCTTTCCTGCACATTGCTCTCGAACATACGAACCAAGTTCAAGAGGATCCCTATACTTGATGTTCTTGTCATCATCCAGATCAATAGCAATGATGGCATCTGAACTTACGCCATCTGAAAGCAAATATGAACGGAATATTTCTTTTAAAAGAAACGATTTCCCACATCTACGTATACCGGTAATTACCTTAGGAAAGCCATTATTCTTGGCATTTATTAATTGTTTAAGATATTTGTCACGTTTTATCATAATAATCTCCGCAAATAGATAATCGGAAAATTTGTAGAATTCTACAGTTTTTCCGATTAGATAATATCACTTGATAGTCGTGTTTGCAATTGTAATAATTCTTACATTGTATTTGTCTGTAAACGTTTTTTCTTAAATATCTTTCACTATATCTACTAGCAACTTGTACATTTCCCTTTGATGCTGTGTCCAGCAAGGACTCTGATCCGCCACTCGCTTTAATGCAAAAGCTGCCATATTTTTCTCTTCTTTTGTGATTGAGTTCCTTGGTGAAAGACCCAAGGCCACCGCATAAACCTTTGCAATGCAAATTGATTCAATAAATGTCATATCGCACTTTTCCTATATGTTAGTCTTTTAAAGATTGTAATTAATATTCTAGATTAATCAATCAATACCCATAGTCATCATAGCCTATAAGTTGTTTTTCTCCCTAATCCTGTGAAAGATCATGTTTTCTTTCCGGCAGTTCCAAATGTCTTATATAGTCATTATCATTTATGTATTGATTATAATCATCTATTACATCAATCAGAGACTTTACGGTTGACGAAAACATAGAATAGTCTATCTTTTCATAGTGCCTTTCCGTTGCTATATAATTAGCAAATTCCATTTTTGAAAAATGTAGCGAATAATCATACTGAGGATTCTTTTCAAACATTTCAACATATTTCTTCCCATGAATCACCAGTCCTCTTAGAAAACTAATTTCATAAAGGTTTTCTATTTCTACCCTATCACAGTGCTCTTGCCTTGGATATGTTAGCAAATATAAATTGTCTATAATTCGAATGAATCCTCTGCGATTTAATATTTCTTTCATTTTGCTTTTTTCAAATGCTTTTTTATCGTGTTTACTCAATTTGTTCAGCATTATAGAAAGTGGAGAATTTCCTTCCTCGTTATCTACTATCATTATCACAGGAAAATTTGGATAGCACTTTGTATACCCCAAAAACCACTCGCAAAGGCAGGGTTTCCTTGTACCAATGCCGTAATATCCTGCAATATTTGCAAACTTCCCTCCTCCATCTGCTATATCCAGAAAATGTTCAGTTTTTCTTGACATATTCAAGAATGAAATGTTATACGCAACCGTTCCTTCACTATTCTGCTCAACAAGCTTTGGAAATGATATATCATTCGATCTTATCGCAGCTTTTAGGTGTAAAACATCACTGTCTCCTTCAGTAATAACTAAAGGCTTTTCCCCTGCTAAAAAAAGTCTGTATGCTTTAAACTTCTTGTATTCACATTCCCTAGAATTAAAATCAAGGCTTCTACTTCGTGTGTCTCCATATCTTCTATTGAAAAAATCCACTTGGTCAATAAATGACAATCGGCCCTCCAATTGGTTAATTGTGCCTTTGTTACCATTAACGAAAAACTCACCATCCTTATACAGATGGTGTAGCATAGCTCTCGTATTCTTTCTGTAATCTATTGGAACGGAGATTTTATCATTTACTATTAACCCTGTAACTATTTGTCTGGATTCCCTAAATGAAAATCTCGTCTTTTTCTCGTTGATTATAAAACCAGCCCTGATTATCTCTCTTGATAATTCCTCGTAGAATTCATCTTTCTGCGCCAAAAAGGCACCGCTGTTTGTTGAAAAAGTAAGATCATCTGCATATCTTGAGTAATCCAATTTGTATTTTTTTGCTAGTTTGATTATTCTCATATCCATGATGTTAGCAATCAAATTAGTAATAATTGGTGAACTCGGGGCTCCTTGTGGTAATCGCCCATTGTAGCATGCCAGTTGCGCAATACATAATGCAACGTCTTCTGGCAGGCAGAAATCTCTATTCTTTTCGAAGAATCCTTTTACTCTACCAAAATTAATTGTTCCAAAGAAATCTTCCAAATCTGTATTCAGTACAAATCGTTTCGCTTTATGGATTTTTGCGTTTGTGAATATGGATTTCCTTTTTTGAAAGGCGTGCGAAACATTCGGGTTTATATCTTTATCATTCCATATCTCCAATTGTCTTCGCCACAATAATGTTGCTAATCGTTTTTGGATAGTTTTGAGCTGTTTTTCTGATGCATCAATTTGCCGACATGTACCATCCTTTTTAGGGATTTCAAAGGAATGATAAAATGATGCTATCCCCTCCTTGTACAATACATATGTAAGGTCTGATAGCCTCACTCCCATCAACTGCGCGAGATCTCTTCTGTTCTTTATCTTTTCGTATCCTGTTCTTTTATCCATAAACACTGCGTGTGGCTACTCTTTAGGCAAGGCACTCAATCATGAATGTCAAAGACAGCCTTTGTATAGCCGCTTTCTCTCCTGACATTTTGGTCAACACCTGCGAACCACAGGTACAAAATCTAGCCACACGCAATTTAATGATATCATGCGCTTCTCATTTCTCACAATCAATTTTTAATACATAGTATGGTATACTTCCTGTATTAGGAGGGAGTAGACCAATTATTTTATATAGTTTTTTATGGTTATAACACTGTGTACTTTGTTATCACTCGGCATAGTTGCTTTGAATAATCATCACCAACTGTCTTTGCGCAAACTAGAAATTGGAGCCTTTGAACTATAGAATTGATACTTCGAGAATACCACATAACTTTTCAGTAACATTCCATATAGTTGTATCTATCAAACATGATAATGCCCTATACGCATTGTTTCTCTAGTTGATTGAGTTGTATCATTAGCATATAAGGATAATAAATTACCTCCAGCTATAGATATCCCCTCATAACATATGAATTGTACTTATTCCAAGGAATCAAAGGGCATAAAATAGCTTTTTCTAAGAAATGTGCTCTTTTCTTTGCTGTGATTAGATAATTGCATGACGATAGACTAATTGAAATATCATTGAAAGGAAAGCCTATGAATAGCATCGTTAATATTAACTCGTTTAGAGCAGGAACATTCAGACAAATGAATGACTATAAAGCATTTATTCCAGCCACCATTAACCATGGGTGGAAATGGAATGATACTGAGATAAACACTCTACTAGAAAAAGCCAGCAGTGAATTAGGAAGTCTGAGCGCCTTTTCTGACCTTATCCCCAATATAGATATTTATATCGCAATGCATATAAAGACTGAAGCAAACAAGTCAAACAAAATTGAGGGAACCAAGACAAGTATTGAAGAAGACCTTATGCCAATAGAAGATGTTTCTCCGGAAAAAAGAGATGATTATCAAGAAGTTCATAATTATATTATTGCGCTTAATTATGGAATTGAAAGAATAGTGGATAATGATTTTCCATTATGCAACAGGTTGATTTGTGAAATACACCGCCACCTTCTGCAAGGAGTTCGAGGGAAGCATAAAACACCAGGAGAATTTCGGAAAAGCCAAAATTGGATAGGGGGTTCTAAACCTTCTGATGCAGTATATGTTCCTCCAAGCGTTATAGATTTACCAGAGCTTCTTTCAGATTTTGAAAAATTTATTAACAACGACAATCTTAATGTTCCATATTTGATAAAAGTTGCAATTTTGCATTATCAATTTGAAACAATTCACCCATTTTTAGATGGAAATGGCAGAATAGGCCGCCTCGTAATTCCACTGTTTCTATTAAGCAAAGGCTTGTTGTCCAAGCCTTGTTTCTACATTTCAGATTATTTTGAAAGTCACAGGGCAGAATATTACGATGCATTGAATCGGGTGCGAACACATGATGATTTATCTTCTTGGATTAAGTTTTTTCTAAACGCTGTAATCGCGACCGCTCAAGCAGCAAAGAACAAGTTCCATGCTGTAACAGAATATGTTCGAGAAGTTGAAGATCGAGCACTTGCATTAGGAGGTAGACCTGATAACATTTTAAAGGTTGTTAGAGCCTTCTATGACAATCCGGTATTAAGTGTAAATAATATTGTGAAGATTACAGGAATAAAGAAAGGAACCGTAGAAAATACAATTAACAGACTCTATGATGCCAAAATAATAGGAGAAGTTACCGGCTACTCTCGTAACCGAATGTATATTCTCTACGACTATCTTAAATTATACGCCTAATTTGAGCTATAAATATTTATAACTCAAAAAAACGAAGAAATTTGAGTTATATTTATATAGAACTCAAAACTTATTAGAAATTTGAGCTATAGTTATATAGTCGATTATTTGTATAAGATATATTCCATGGTTATTCATCCACGCCAGTAAATGTATGCTTGTATGCATTTGATTTCTACTTTAATTTGAATCCGTTTGATAAGTTAATAGATGAGTTGGTATTTGTCCACAAAAGTTTCTGCCTTTTACTTTTTTGCAATAATTCTTACTTGGTGTTATTTGGTGTTGTGACTAGCTTGTACCCCTTACGACCACTGCATTACAGCTTCACAATATAACACGTCGTGGCGCGTTGTGAAATGCTGTAAAAAGGCATTTGGCGAGCTGGGTGTCCAGGGTTCGAACCCCTGATTGTCCACCAATGCAGTCCTATCCGAACCTTTATCATTATCGCGGCGGCTTCGCTGTCGAGGTAAGGTCAGGAATATGTCTCACTTGAGTTCGAATGACTTTAAGAGTCCCTCTCAAGAATATATTCCTTAAATAGTTAGGCACCTCGGATTTGCAGGCGAGACACAATGAAGATTGCAATTCTGGCAACAGGGATTACAGTTCAAAACCCATTCGCAACGGTCTATTTCTGTATTAGTACAATAACATTTGTTTTTATACTTTTTTGCATACTTTTCAGAAATCTTCCAGTTTTTGCGTGCCATACCATTATTTGATATAAAACATTGTCTGCATTTGGCAATATCGAACCAAAATATGCAACAGTACCATGGTGTGGTGCTTTCATATATTTGTAGTGATCTTCAATTCGACCCATTCCTTTCAAATACTTTACAACCTTGCTCGACACGTCACCTAATGCTAACACTTCTCTTTCATTGCAAAAGACACCGCTACAATCGTTTTGTGATTATATGAAACCACTTAGCTTTGAATTAACTACTTTTGTGATTTCTTTGCTGGTATTAACGCTGACTTCGTTCTCATAGTTCAGTAACTCTTCATGTGCATCATCTAATCTAGACAGGATTTCCTTGTAGTGTACTTCACCATTGTCGTCATATAATATCGTTCGATAAAAAACACCCAAAGACCTTAGTATATCTATTTACACATTTATCTAACAATTCAATGCGATTTGGCGCATTATCCAAAGCTTCTACATATATCATTCTTAACTCTTCTGCAATAATGCTAAAGGGGTGTAAGGCCTCTTCTTCTGGCCATAAGACTTTAAATTTAGTAGTACCCAAATCAATATAATCTCCATATGCCACGCTTTTAATACTGCTTGCTGAATTGATTAGCGAAACAAAGAGTCGATTCAAAGAGTTTAGTTGACGTTTTTTACCTAATAAATAAAAGAAAATAACGGACGCAAAATAACCGTCGGTAGAACAGAGGCCACCATCTTTACTGAAAAACATATACTTCGGAAGAAAAACCCTTTTTAATCTTTCCCCGGCATCTGCCATCGATATTACACCATTGTAATGATCTTCATCGAGGTGAGTTATTAGTAGATCGTCCTTGCCAAACGAAAAATCATTCCTTACCGCATTGTACGCCGTATATCCTTTATGATGAAATTTTGCACCACAATCTACTAATAACTTGTCGCCACCAACTTCATAGAGTATAGCTTCGCCCCAATTAACATCGTACATTTTAATTTTCATAATAGTTCTCCATAGTGACAAGAGTAAGTTTGTATTATGGTATCATAGAAAAGTACAAATTATCATTGCAAGTGTAAGACTATTGTATTCCCATTGAAAAGGTTTGAAGACTTTAGTATCTTCTGCGTCTATCTGAATCCGCAAATCATTCTACAACAACTCATGTCTGTTGATGTGCAACAAGTGTGCAACATTTTAAAAAGAAAAGCAGCCATTGCAACAGGTTAAGGCTCCAAGCCAGTTCTCGAAGAGATAATTGCCAAAAGAAAAACAGAGATGTTTACCGAATATCTTCGGAAGCATCTCTGTTTCTTTTAATAGTACCATGGCTAAGAAAAGAGCGATAAGCGCCCCTGTAACTTTAGCCGCCCACTTGTATTTCTGCTCCAGCAGGATAGCAGCAGAAGCACAGATAATGCATATACCCCATGCTTATTATTGTTCGGCAGTAGCAGTAATTCTTTAAAGGCAAAAATAGATGCTTACCGTTTATGGAAGCATCTATTATTTATTTTTGTATTATTATTCAAAAGAAATCTTGAGTTTTAAATCTAGAGCTTTAGCTATTCTCTCAAGCGTGTCTACTGTCGGATTGGCTACTCCTCTTTCAATTTTGGATATGTCTGATTGATCTATGCCGCAACGCACCGCCAGCTCCATTTGAGACATTTCTCTATTGCATCTTGCCTCTAACACAGCATCAGCTGAGGCTTCGTGAGCAGGTTTAACTTGACCAATTTGAACACCTTCTTGATAAATTGTCTCAACACCTATATCGATATCTTCATTCCAAGTAATACCGAACATTCCAGATAATTTCCCTGAAAGAAACAGTTCTCTATCTTCAAGAGGCCGCAAAAAGGAATATTCATCAAATAAAAGCGACATGTCATATGACATTACCTTTCCGTCTCGAAAGGTAACAATAATTGTGGTTCCTTCAGCAAATATAACGTCTGTCGCTTTATGATGCATATCATTCTATCGGTGGGAGTTTTACATACTCTTTGCTCTCCCACATATCCTCCAATTCCTTTTGATTTATTAGGATAAATTCTTTAACCATTTTTCTTCCCTTAGGGGGAAAGTCTCCTTCACTTAATTCACCTGTAGAAATTAGGAAAGTTGCGTTGTGTTCCTGTGTTATTGCATGCACGTGAGGTGGATTGTGATCATTTGGATACATAACAATAACGATTCCATAAAAACAGCTGATTGTTGGCATATGAGCCTCCTTTCTGATTATAGGGTATATATACCCTACTGTCAATTGATACAAAAGATGAATAATAGCCTAAATACAAAAGCACCGGGCTATGCCCAGTGCTTCCCATGATCGCGGGGGTTCCGGCTGAGAACCCCGGCCCGCCTCATGTTATTCTTTTATTCTGTGATAACTCTATCTTATGACAAATCTGCAGTAAATAGCATGCCATTCATTTGATTAGTCCAGCGCCTCCGGTCCGAAGCTGTATGGCAAGACCTCATCGAGGGTATATTCCTTGTAGTCGGAAGGTGACTTTGCACTGATGAGGATCATTGAGTCTTTATCCCCGAAGTCTCGCATTACCTGACGGCAGATGCCGCATGGCATGCAGTACTCATCCCCATAGTTTCTGTCGAGGCCGCCGATAACAGCGACTGCGAGAAGCTTGCGTTCGCCCTCGGCAACCGCATGGAATATTGCGTTACGCTCAGCGCATATCGTGGCACCGTAAGATGCGCTCTCGACATTAACTCCGGTATAAATCTTGCCGCTGTCAAAGAGTGCGGCTGCCGCCACGTTGTATCTTGAGTAAGGTGCATATGAATTCGGAAGAGCCTCAATGGCCTTCTCGATGAGCAGCTTCTTCATTTCATTATCTTTTCTGATATCTTTTTCGTACATAATGCTAAAACTCTATTCTCGGATTGTCTTTGTCTACTATGCCGCTTGCAATCTCGCAACCCGGGAAGTTCTTCTCGAGTTCGGAGCTGAAGTCGGCCATGGCCTGTCTGACCTCGTCCATATTGAGATCGCTGAATCCGTCGATTGGATAGAATACCGCTGTGGTTGATGCGTCCATCTTTCCCTGCTCGCTCTGGCGCCATGCCCAGCGGCGGGTTCTGATTTCGCATCCGGATACGTAGACGATCTCTCCTGCTTCCGGATCGTCGTACTCGCCTTCAGGCGCGCCGAAGGGTCTGAAGTGGTCTTCGGCGGTAGCCGGCCTGACTTCAATACCCGCGCCTTCTGCGCCACGTTCCGTGCCGTCAGCTGTGAGGAAACTGTTCATATCATGTGCGCCTATAGGAATCCTGTTCTTAAGAGAAATCGCATTGCCGAGATCTACCGCAGGATTGATGCTCGGAAGGCCTTTTCCCTTGGCAATTCTGTCCATAAGGGCCTCAATGGCGCAAGCATAGCGGTTCGGGTTGATGCCGACCGTCCTGAACGCCTCACGATATGGCACGACTATAGGATCATCCTTGGCCTTGTTACCCGAAGCATCGAAGTACGCCTTGCACTCGTCGATGTATTTATCCAGCATCTCTCTGATTGCAGGATTCTCCTTCGAGTTGTCGATTCCCCTTACGGCAACCACACCGACAGTAAAAGTCGGCAGCATATCGAACATTTCCTTGCTGACTTCGAAATACATACCCAGTCTCCTTTTACCCGTATTATGCTCCGAGTGCCTCGTTGAGTGCGGATACGAGCTGGTCGCCGTCAAGGCCGTGTACCTGTGCGGCCTCACCGATGGTCTCTCCCTGTGATGCAGGGCAACCTATGCACATCATGCCGTTCTCAAAGAATGTGCGAACGAGTTCAGGATGAGCTGTGATAACTTCTCCGATAATCATATCTTTTGTAATCATTTTTACTTCTCCTTATATAAGAATATGTCTGTTAATTATGTTTGCGTAAATATACTACAACCGCCTAAGGGCAATTGCAAGCGAAATCCTATTTGTTTGGTAGGAAATTCTTTACAGCGCTGCTTTTATGGCAGCGAGAAACTCGTCATACTCCTCGAAAGCCGGCAGCTGCGGGTAGTCCTTCTTTATCTGCTCGGTGGAGCGGAAGAGGAAGCCTGCCTTGCTGGCGAGTATCATATCGAGATCGTTGTAGCTGTCTCCTGCTGCGATTGTGTCATAGCCTATGGACTGAAGACCGCGAACTGTCGTCAGTTTGGATTTCTCACAGCGCATCTTGATGTCTGCTATATATCCCTCTTCATCAATAACGAGTTCATTACAAAAGAGCGTTGGCCAGTCGAGCTTCTTCATAAGAGGCTGGGCAAACTGCGAAAATGTGTCGGAAAGCACGATTACCTGAGTGATGGATCTGAGTTCATCGAGGAATTCTTTCGCCCCCGGCAGAGGATCTATTCTCGAGATGGTGTCTTGCACATCCTTAAGCTTAAGGCCGTGCTCTTTCAGGACCCCTATCCTCCACTGCATGAGCTTGTCGTAATCAGGCTCATCGCGTGTGGTGCGAGAAAGTTCAGGAATGCCGCTTTCCTCGCTGAATGCTATCCAAATCTCGGGTACGAGTACCCCTTCCATATCCAAACATACTACGTTCATACTAATCTCCTCTCGCTTCTAATCCATAGGGAAACCGTAATAGGCTTCATAAGCTGTATAATTATAGACCGTCTCGGTCCCGTCATCTTCTTCGTCAAATAGGCTTTCGGTCTTGATGCCTGCCGCCATTGACTGGCAGACCCCCGGGCCCGGCGTGCGATACATCACCGCATCCGTTCCCAGGCGGAGCGCTAACATGCGGGCTATTTCATTATCTATCTCCATGGAAAGCTCCGCAAGTACGGGATTTAGTATCAGTTCGGCAATCATCGGCATGCCGGACGGATGCTCCGCGAGCGCGCAGATGGCGTCCCCTCCGTTTATGGAGAACAGTCCGCTGCTTCCACCTGCCTGCAGGCTTTCTTCGTATATGAGTTTCATGAATGAGTCGTTTAACTCAATATGTGGTCTGACAGATAGAAAGGCCTCTCTGTACTTATTATATGACGCCGCATCGAGCGCCTTCATTTCAAATTCGGGCTTGAACTTTTCGTACTCGTCATCTTCTTCATCGAATTCGAAAATCTCTTCATCATCGAGAAGGGCGTGAGACTGCAGCGCGTAGAAGTGCGGCTCGTAGCCGTGCGCTCCGTAGAAGTCTATGAGCGACGGCTCAGCAGGCGATATTAATGAGATGCCGCCTGCATCGAGCACGATATCCCGGACGTGCTCGACGAGCCGCCCGGCAAGTCCGAGCCCCCTCATATCTTCCTTAGTGCAAATAGCATAGCTCACATACACCGGACGTCCATCATAAGTCCCAGACAAAAAGCAAGTCAGAGCTGAGACAATCTCGTCCTTCGCATCGAGCATAACGTATCCTTTGATATCTTCCAGAGTCTCATACATGCTGTCGACGAAATCCGGCTCATCGTTAAAGACTTCGCACCAAAGAGCGCGAAGTCCTTCATATCTTTCGTTCGTGTCCGCTGATTCAATTCTGAAATCTCGGTCGTTCTTCATCTTTATTAAAGCTCGCGGGCATAATACTTCATCAGCAGGATATCCGGGTGGTAGCTCAGTTTTGCTTTTCTGAGTCCTTCGATTCCCATATCCTCCTCGCGGTTAAAGGCTCCGATCTCAGGAAGCTCCTCGTGCACCATCCTGGCAAACTCGCGGTTGACCATGGTGTAGGCTGCCTCAACTCCCGGCATTGCCTTCTCGAAGTGAGTGTCGAATACCTCGTCGTCGAGTTTGGTGCCTGCCGTAAATGCCACAGGCCTTCCGTTTTGGTACAGCAATCCGCCGATAAATCCGAGCGCGTCATAATTGGCAAACATCTCCTCGATGGCAGTGGCTTCCGCTGCGAGCTCAGGATCGTCCTTTTCTTTGTAGAACTCGTCCACGAATGCCCTAGCTTCTTCTATGGAAGATATCTGAGCCTCCTCGCAGTCGCTGCAGGATGTGTATTTGCCGCAGCCGTCAGCGCAGATTCTGTGAAACTCCCACGGGCCGTTCCTCTCAAAATGCTTGATGTGATTTCTCTTGGATGAGAGATGGCGCCCCGGAAGATTGCAAAGCTTATCTACCGAATATATATAGTCGGCGTTGTCCCTATCCTCGGTGATTTCAAATCTGTCGCCGTAGAGAGGCATGAACTCCGCCAAAGTCTTATCCGTAAGACCTCTCAGCACGAGTTTCTCACCTCTCTCATGCGCCTCGTTTAAGAGCAGCTCGATTGAATTCTCAATCGGGCCGTCTCCCTTCGGATATGCGTATACATTCCACTGCGGCATGCCGACCAGAAGTCTCTCGTCGCACCAAGCGATAAGAGGCTTGTACTCCTTGCGCCAGATATACAGATTGGTAAAACTGTAGTCCGCGCCGTGGCAACCGCTTGCGCATATCTTGCTCTCTATTTGAGGCTTATCCTCCAGTTCCAATTCCTTCCAATCAATCATTAGGTCTATGCCTTTTCTTCTTCCTTCTTGAGTTCTGCCTCAAGGCTCTCTTCGAACTCTTCTTTTGTGGTTTTAACTTCTGCAGTCTTTTCTTCGGAAGCAGCCTTCTTTGTATCCTCGGCAACTTTTTCCGTCTTAGCCTCGGCCTTCTCTTCCTGCTTTTTGAATTCTACCGTCTTCTCTTCCTTCTTGGCTTCAGGCTTCTTTGCAGGCTTCTCCGCAACGTAGTTCTTAGGATCAAGTTTTCTTACTGCTGTCAGAATGTATCCTGCCATGAAGAATGTGAATGCATGAATCAACGGCTCAATCAATGCCTGTGCTATATAGGTAATGTATTCCTTGGCTGATGCGGACATTCCGTAGCTGCCATAGTATTCGTTAATCTGCTTGACTGTATTACCTGCGGTATAGCATGCGTAAAGTACCATCAGGGCTGCCAGCACATAGCATGCGATGGCAATCGGTGACTGTTTGTATACCTTGTTGGCTGTGGAGTTTGCGCCGCGACCTCTGTTGCCGCCACTGTTTCTACTCCCGCCTCTACTGCTATTGCTTCTTGCAGAACCGCTCCTGCTTGCAGCGCTCCTGCTGTTTGTGCCCTTGCTCTTGCTAGCGCTTTTGCTTGCACTGCTCTTACTTGTCGTCTTGCTGCTGCTTTTCTTCGCAGTTTCCTTCTTCTCAGCTGCTGTTGTTTCGTTAGTTTTTTCTGCCATTTTCTTTTTCCTCTTTCCGTAAAAATGTATATATCGGCCTGCATACATTATGTACGCAAACCTTAAATCTGCCTTAAATGCCCGCTAATGTTAGCAGAAAACGCGCGGTTTTTCAAGGTTCTGCCCATTCTATCGGCTCCAGTCCGTTATCCTCCAGGAAATAATTGCAGCGCGAGAAATAGCGTCCGCCGAAAAAACCACGGTATGCAGAAAGCGGACTCGGATGCGGCGCCGTTATAATCAAGTGTCGCGTCTGAGTGCTAGCTTTGAGTATCAACTCCTTCTTGGCAATTGCGTTGGCGCCCCATAGCACGAAGACCATCGCCCGGCTTCGTGCGGCGAGCAGTTCAATCACCTTATCGGTGAACTGCTCCCAGCCGGCCCCCCTGTGCGAGCCGGCCTGGTGCGCCCTGACCGTCAGCACCGTATTCAGAAGCAGCACTCCCTGCTCTGCCCAGTGCGTCAGGTCTCCCGTCTCAGGCGCCGCCACTCTAAGATCCTCACTCATTTCCTTGTAGATGTTTACCAAAGACGGAGGGAGCGGCACTCCCTCAGGCACGCTAAACGCTAAGCCCTGTGCCTGACCCGGCTCATGATAAGGATCCTGCCCGAGTATTACCACCTTGATCTCTGAGTAAGGAGTGATTCTGAGCGCATTGTAAATATCCTCAGCCGGAGGATACACCGTCTCATTTTTATATTCGTCTATCAGGAAATCACGAAGCCCCCTGTAATAAGGTTTGCTCCACTCATCCTTCAGTAATTCATCCCAGTCGTTTCCGAATTTTACCATTTTGTTCCTTCTAGGCGCTCGCAGGCTCGTCGCTGACGTCCCGCTTCGGACGTGATCACAGCTGCGCGCGAGCGCTTCATTAAGTATTACCAATACTACTTCTTCTTTGAACGCTCTCCTATGATGCCATGCGAAGTTTCATACCTTCCGACAGCAAGATATACCGCTGTGGCACATAACATTCCGAGGAATAACCCCACAATTACATCACTTGGAAAATGCATACCAAGATACAGACGTGAAAACCCGACCAGCAGAGCCAATATCGCAGCAGACACAGATATCTTATGCAAAGTCTGAGGCGAGGCACTTTCTCCCCTCCAGCCGAGAGGCTTAGTCCCGTCATACGTCCTTGCGCCTCCGCTCAGAGACTTAACAGGTGCGGTCGCAAGGAACATCGCCCAGGCTGCTCCCATCGTATTTGCGGAGTGCCCGCTCGGAAATGAAGCGTCACCCGGATGAGCCAAATGATGCACAACATCAGAGAATATTTCCCAGGGCCTCGGCCTGTCTATCAGCGGTTTCAATATTCCGTTGCAGCACAGGAAAGTAAAGGCCAGTGCAATCGAGCAGATTATTCCCAGTCTTCTTGTCCTTTTGTACAACATCAGCACCAGGCAAAGCGCTATCGCAAAGACGCCGTATTCGCCGAAACCCGTGAAGAATTTCATAACCGGCGTCAGCCAGTCTGCTGTGAATGTATCCTGTATCCAAAGCAGCAGTTTGCCATCAAGTTCCGTTACTGCATCCATTTCACTCTTGTCTCCTAACAAAAGGAGGACGTATATCCGTCCTCCTGAATTCTTCTCTCTCCGAGAACGCTTATGAGCTATTTTTCTTCCTCGAGCATTCCCTTAGGATAGTTTATATATACCTTAGGGATTCTGAGGTCGAAACAACATGTAATTTCGTAATTAATCGTCCCGTTGATGTTAGCAAGGTCGTCCGCGCTGATTTCGTTGTCACCCTGCTTACCCATGATAACGATTTCGTCGCCGAGTTTAACATCTTTGACCGCCGACACGTCCACCATGCACTGGTCCATGCAGATATTTCCGACAACCGGGCACTTGATGCCTCCGCAGAGAACTTCAATCTTGCCGCTGTTGAGCCTCGAATATCCGTCGGCATATCCGAGTCCGAGTGTGGCAATCTTAGTTTCTTCATTTTCCGAAATGAACTTCCTACCGTAGCTGACAGAAGTGTCTTTAGGAACAGTCTTGAGATTCAGTATCTCAGCCTTGACTGTCATTACAGGCTGAAGATCAAGCACCTTGCCCTTGAGATAAGGCGATGGTGCAAGTCCGTAAAGCGCAATACCCGGACGAGTCGCATCGAAGTGCACCTCAGGATACATCATAATAGCAGCTGAGTTCGCACATATTCTCTTCGGATGAAGGTCTTCTGCCTCCAGCATATCCATA
>Ga0256406_1004043_pt1 | contig 17346 bp, 8 predicted proteins | sample RumenRJG_03DNA_FD_185986 | JGI IMG/M metagenome (GOLD analysis project Ga0256406, IMG submission 185986) | Bovine rumen microbial communities from Lethbridge, Alberta, Canada - RJG_03 | ecosystem: Host-associated > Mammals > Digestive system > Stomach > Rumen | place: Canada: Alberta | collected...
AAACCCTTAGACGAGCTATTTATTAAACCCAAACGTCCTCAGAATGACTCCGATGATGGTCAGCTGACCTTATGGTAAAATTTCTTTGGACAGTAGTGATGTTATAATATCAATTTGGTTGCAAAGTTACGACTTTTCTTTCAATTAGAAATGATTAGGGCATTGCTATTTAGTTTTATTAGCTAATTTTTCGCATTGTCAAATAGTTATCCCGTTTGCTATGATTTGCGATTGGCACACGGAATAGCGGATATTTTTTATAGGCTTATTATAGAAAAAACGAGAGGTTAAAGTATTGAAGCAACACCTTAACCTCTCATAATTAATTATTTGGTTTCAATAGATTAAATATCACTCTTCGACGGCTGCCTGGGCGGCGGCTAACAGATGTTGATAATCAGCTACTTACAGGTTTAGTGTAAAGTACTGGCACCTTAAATCCGACACATTCTGCGCATTTTTACACGCTCACTGTGACAAAAACGTGCTTAATGGCAGAGATTCTCTTTCCTATGTAAATATTTCCATTTTGGTTTTACACTAAATTGCTCAACCTTTGTCTTGCAATCGTTAACTGTCAATGCTTCATGTATTCTATAGAACCAAAGCCCTCAGAAACACTCTGCAAACTTTGTTTGCAAAGTTAATGATTTCTTCTGACTTTACGTTCATTTAGCACGTTTTTCTTGCAGAACGTGTATGATTTTAATATATATTAAGGTGGAAACGACATCCTTTTACCAATTTTTATGTTTCGATTAAAAGAAAAATGGATGGAATTCAATGCCATAAGTTTAGGTTTAAGTTTAGATATGCTTATATATATAATAAGGTATAGTAAACCTGAAGCAGATGATTGTAGGTTTAATCTTTAAGTTTAAAGGTTCATGTATATATACATGGGTAAACGTAAACCTAAACTTTGCAGAATGAAACGACTTAATGTTTCCTCAAAAACACATTTTTCTTTTTACTGAAGATGAACCGATTTATTCTCTCCCATTCTCATTCCACTTTCCTTTTAATTGAAAGCCATTATCTAGAGTCGTGAAACAACATATTAAGTTTGCTTTAGCATCATTAAAAGAAACTCGCCAAAATGCATAAGATCTACAAATCGACGAGTTGCCCTATGGAATTTTCAATATGTTGAAGCACGTGCTGCCATAAACCGCCACTTGCCATCTTCTTTGACAAGGTTGAAATATAGTTGCAAACGCCACGTATGGCGACCTCCTCCAAAGACGGCAGCATTGACCCGGCTACGACCTGTAAGTGTGGCATGATTGCCATCGACCTTGATGTCCATCTGCTCATGTTCGGCTGAATAGTAGTTCAGCGTGCTATTTGCAATAGCACTGATGTATTCTTGCTTTGACTGGTGCATCCCCGTCATGTGGGTCAGCACGAAGTTATCGGCATGAACACGGTTCAGTGTTGCTGTATCTTTCTCCACCATCGCCTTGTACATCTCTCGGTAGAGGGCTTCAATCAGTTCTTTGTCCGTCATCTTCTTACCTGATAAAGTTCGTTGCGATACGCTGGGGTTCCTGCTCTGGCAAGCCGTTACGCTCACGCTCAGCGCGGATGGCACGAATAAGAAAAGCCATGTTGCGACCCAGCACACGCATTGTCTGTAATCCTTCTTCATCCTTCATTACTTCTTCGGGTGAATTGCCATGCACGGCATTCCAATAGCGACTTGCTGCCACAGGCATCTCGCCATGCAGGAAATATTTGTTCAGTGTGTCAAGAGTTGCCGTTGTACCCATTCTACGGGCAGAAACGACAGCTGCGCCAACCTTGAAACGCTTCTCGAAAGAGGCTGAGAAAAACAGTCTGTTAAGGAATGATATGAGCGTCCCATTAGGCCCAGCATAATAGACAGGAGAGCCGATGATCAGACCGTCGGCCTGCTCAAACTTCTTTGCCACCTTATTCACCATGTCCTTATCAAAGATACAGTGTCCTAACTCACGACATTTATAGCAGCCGATACAGCCTCGAATGTCCTTATGGCCTACGTAGATAATCTCCGTCTCAACACCGTTTCTCTGCAATTCGTCAGCCACCACGCTCAAAGCCGTAAAGGTACAGCCGTGAGCGTGAGGGCTTCCGTTAATCAATAGTACTTTCATCCGTAGGTCTCGATTAAATATTTTACGAACTGTGGGTCTTGGAAGTTGACAGTGCCCGTATCGTGCTGGTTCATCGTGGCTATCTGAGCCATTTCTTCGGTTGTCAGCATAAAGTCGAAGATGTTGAGGTTCTGAGCCATGCGCTCCTTGTGGCTCGACTTGGGAATGGCAACGATGCCGCGCTGCGTCAGCCAACGGAGAGCCACCTGTGCGGCACTCTTTCCATACTTGCTGCCAATATCGGCGAGCAACTCGCTCTTCACGATGCCGTCAACGCCCTGACCGCCAAGCGGTCCCCAGGCCATCATCTTCGTGCCGGTCTCAGTCAGCAGCGGCTCGATGCTCGTCTGCTGGATCATCGGATTGCACTGCAACTGGTTCACCATCGGCTTCACATCCACATAGTGGGCGAAGTCGAAGAATCTTGCAGCCTGGAAATTTGACACACCAATAGCACGAACCTTACCAGCCTTATAAGCTTTCTCCATAGCCCGCCACGAACCGAACACGTCACCGTAGGCCTGATGGATTAGCAGCAGGTCGATGTAATCGGTCTGCAGTTTGCACAGGCTCTCGTCAATGCTTTGTGCAGCCTTCGCCTCTCCTGCATTCGAGATCCACACTTTCGTCACGAGGAAGATGTCCTCGCGTTTCACATTGCTCTTTGCGATGGCATTACCAACGCCCTCCTCGTTATAATAGGCCTGCGCTGTATCGATGAGCCGATAGCCCACTTCGAGTGCATCCGTCACACACTGCTCCGCCTCCTGCGGCGGTACCAAAAACACGCCATAGCCCAGCAATGGCATCTCCACTCCGTTTGTAAGTTTGATTGTCTGCATAATTTATTGCTTGATATATTTGTTGCCGTTTCTGATTTGTATTCCTCGCTGACCGTTGGAACGCATGCCGTTGAGTGAGTAAGATACGCTATTGTCTACACTTCTTGTACGTACATTATTGATGGCTGTTGATTGCTTGTCAACACCAAGTTTCTTCAACCAGTTTTCAACGGTCTGCCTGGAAGAAGCATCGCGGATGCTGACTCCTGCAATGCCGAGTGATTCAAGCACGGTGGCATTGTGAAAGTATTCCTTGATAAGTGTTGCATAGCTGCCTACGCCACTTCCACCATGTGTACCAAATGGGATGATAGTCTTGCCGTCCAGTTCTGGATGTTTCTCAAAGAAGGTTCGGAAAAGCATCGGAGGTCGTCCCCACCAGATGGGGCCTCCGATGAAGACGGTTTCGTAGTCGGACAGGTTGCTGATATCGCTCTTGTACGCCGGACGCAGATTCTGTGGAATCTCGATGTCGTTCACGTAGCTGATACATTCGTTGTAGGCTGCTGGATAGGCTACCTCTGGCACAATCTCGAAGACTTCCACATCGGCCAGTTCTTTGATATAGTCAACCATAATAGCAGTATTGCCACGCTCCACATAACCAACCTGCCAGTTCTCGTCAGCCCGCGAGAAATAGACGACGAGCATCTTTCCTTTGGCTGTTCCCTCGTCGCTACCTGTCTGTTCGGTGGCACCAGTCGTACCGTCCACTTCTGGTTCATTACTGCCACATGCCATTGCCACGACAAATGTACAGAAAGCGAGTGTTATAGTCAATAGCTTCTTCATACCTTGATTTATTAATGTGTAGCCTTCAAATATTGTAAATCGCCATACCAATAAGAGGCTGTGCAACCACCATCAATCAGGAAGTCGGCACCGCTGATGAAGCGACCACGTGAGGACATCAGGAACTCTGCCATATCGCCCACTTCATCGGGCGTTCCAGCACGACGGGCGGGCATTCCCTCTATCATCTTCAGATAGCCGTCCTTGCGCGGGCCATGCAGTTCATCGTTGGCCAATGGTGTAATGATGATACCTGGGGAAATAGAGTTAATGGTAGCACCGCGACGGCCCCAACGGGTAGCTTCATACATTACTCTCAACACATTGCAGCGTTTCGAATACTGATAAGCTTTCAGTGTGTCGTTGATAGCTTTCAAGAACGGCAACTCCAACAATTCGCCAGTGGGAGTCGCTGCCAAGGCCTCGTTCTGCTCCTGGGGCAATGCTGGCAGACGATGACCGCTCTGCGAAGAAATGATCACACCTGAACCTCCCTCGGCTATCACCTTGCCGAACTCCTCCAACAATACACTTGTACCATAGAGGTCAACACGGAGTATTTCTTCAACGGGAGCTTGTGAGGGTGACACGCCGGCGGCATTCACCAAGTTTGTCACTTCACCCTTGCAGGTGGCAAATTCCACCAACTTCAGGATATCTTCCTTCGAACCAAGGTCGCATTTGATAGTCGAGCACTCGAAGCCAGCATTCGCCAGTGTATTTGCTGCACGCTTTGCATTCTCCTCATTATAGTCTGCCAACACGATGTGCTTACCAGCCGACACACGGCGGATAATCGCCTGTCCGATGCTGCCAGCACCTACTAAAACTGCTATCTGCTTCATTTGACAACTTGAGAATTTACGATTAAACTATCTACTCCCCTCGCCCTTTGGAGTTTCTGCCCCTCGGGAAACGAGGGGACCCGAGGGGAGTTGGTCGGGGGGTGAGGCTCCTATCTGCTATTTCTCTTGCCTCGCGGTCGGCATAGGCTGCTTCGGCTCCGTGAATGGGAGTGCCATCCTCTACGTTTGCCCCAGGGCAGAGCTTCTTGATGAAGCGCACGCTACTGCCCATACCCGATCCTTCGTTGGTGCAGAAGGGAATGATGGTCTTACCCGTGAAGTCATACGACTCTAAGAACGTGTAGCACACCATCGGCATTGTACCCCACCAGTTGGGATAGCCCAGAATGATGGTGTCGTACTCATTTATCGACTCCAAAGGATTCTTCACCTCAGGACGAGCCTGGTCGTGCAGTTCCTGCTTGGCCTCCTCGATGCAGGTCATGTAGGATTTGGAATACTCGTAGGTGGTATCAATCTGAAACACATCGGCATCGGGCAGCAATGCCTTGATCTTCTGGGCTACCACCTCGGTATTACCCAGTTTCAGGTTCCTGATGCTTCCGTTCACATAGTTCTCTCCGCGACGAGAGTAGTACGCAATCAATACTTTTCCCATAATCTTTCTTGTTTTTAAGTTTTCTGGTGCAAAGCTCGTGCAAGCCGAACGCAATGGAACTCGTTCCAATTGCTGAGGCGCCGCCGAGTTTCGCGGTGTGATGAAATCACGCCGCAAAGGTACAACAATCCCCCGAAACAGCATTAACACAATTTTCGGGGGATTTTACCAAATTCGGAGAAAAACGATTACTCTGGCCTCACGGACAAAAAAACCGAAATATAGCCAACGATGACTGACTGTCACTCACCCATACCATCATAGCCACCGCTCGGAGTGGGCATGGGCGCCGGAGTGGAGTCTGGGAGTGGCGTGGGCATAGGTATCGGCCTATCGCCGCCCGTCTTGCTACCGCTCGCGGCAAAGAGGCATCGTCCTGTCCTCCCGGTAGTACCGCTCACGGCGGAGAGGGCATTGCATATTGACCGAAAACTCCTGCGGAGAAAAGAAAACCTCCGCAGGAGTATCGCCCATTATCGTTTACCATGCATTGCTCTGGTCGCCGCCGTTACCTTCGAAATCGTCATACAGCAAATCGTCCTCACTGTCGAGACCGCTGGACTTTACACTCCGAAGTGAGCCGGCCAAGATGTGGCTTTGATGCTGCACCTTTACCACCCACATGGTGGGCTTCATATATTCTTTCTTTATCATAGTCGTGTCCTCCTGTCTTTATTTGATGATTGTCTTCTTACCATTCACGATGTACACGCCCTTCTGCGTGGGTTGCCCCTCGATGCGGCGACCGTCGAGCGTGTAGGTGCCGCTGGCCGTCGTCGGCTCGTCGGAGAGTACGGTCACTATTCCCGTTGCGTCGTCGTCGAAGCTCATGTGGAAGGCGCTGGCCTGCGCTGCAACCTCATCCTTCAGCCGGAAGTAGGCGCGGAAGCCGTTGATGTTGCCATTGCCCGATGGGTAGGTCAACTTGTTGCCGCCGCTGATGAAGAGCACAGTCTTGTCGCCGCCTGTCAGGCTCGTCGGGTTCATTACGGGCACGAAATCCACTGCCGAGGTCTCAGTTGTGGCCGTCGTGTTGCTGATGGTCACGCCGTCAAAGACAGGGTTCACCACGTTGTTGCCCACCTTCACCAGATAAGGCTTGCCAGCCACAATGCTTGTGGCAGCGCCAAAGGCCAATGTCAGCTCGCCCGTAGTGCTGTTGAACTCAGAACCAGTCAGCTCCTTCACCGTCCAACCGTCAGGAGTGGCCGTGCTGAAGGGAGCACAGAACGTGTTCCAGCCGCCCGTCTGAAGCGTGCGCGTCAGGGTCACGTCGGCCAGATAGCCGTCGGCATTGCTGATGGCCGTACTGTTGTCGTCCGCATCGGCCAGGTTGACGATGGCTGGAGCCACATAGTACGTGCCGTCGTAGAGAATGCCGTTCTCGTAGGTCGTCAGCGTTCCGTAGTTCTTCACCTCGTCGCCCAGGTTGGCCGGAGCGCTGTTAGCAGCGCGAGCCAGTGTGCCCTGCGCGTTGCCCATCGTCTGAGTGTAGTAGCAGCCAGTGATGGTTGTCTTGTCGGCGGAACCTGCGGCGAAGGTGTACGAACCTGTCGTGCCGATGTCGACCAATGCGGGTGCGAAGAGACAGTCGGTGAAGACGACATTATCTCCACTGGTCGACTTCTGTCCCAGCAAACCGCCAAAGTGGTCGCAGGCGCGTCCTTGCATAGAGCCGGTGAAGGCGCAGCCCGTCAGCGTGGCGTTGAGGGTGTAGCCAATAAGACCGCCGATGTAGGCACCGCCGCTGTGGGAGCTTGTGATGATGACGTCGCTGCTCACGTTCTCGAGCGTGAGCTTCCCCGTACCGTTGCGTCCCACCACGCCGCTGGCATGAGTTTGGGGGCCGCTGATTTTGCCTGTCGTGTGAAGGTTCTTGATGGTGGCGCCATAGGTGTAGCGGAAGGGAGCGGCATACTGACACTGTTTATCTTCAGTCCAGTAGCGGAGCTCTATCGTGTGGCCGTCGCCGTCGAAGATGCCGCTGAAGACATGATTTTCGTCTGTGCCCAACATCCTCCCAGGGACGATGTCATTGACCAGTTTCACATACATGCCATCTAAGCTGATGCCATTTTCGCAATACGTGGCCAGTTCGTTCCAGTCATAGGTGTTGCGGATGATGTAGGGATCGTCCTCAGTGCCGGTGCCGTCGAGGTTGCCCTTCACGACAATCTTGACGCTCGCTTGGCCGGCGTAGTTGCCAGTGCCCGTAATGGTGAGCGTGTGGTTGCCCAAGTTTGTGAAGCTCATCGGCAGTTCCGTCACGTCTTCGCCGTCGAGTTTGGCGGTGTAGTCGGTGCCAAAGGCGAGGAAGTTTCCGTCGTCGGTTGTCACGTTAGGCGTGACGCTGATGGGGAGCGCCTCCATGATGTTCGCCGTTACCACGTCGCTGACGATGCAGGGGATATAGTAGTAGTTGCCATCAATCAACTGCCTCCGCTCGGTGAGCAAGTCGTCGGGGGCGGTGGTATAGACCTGTGTGCCCTGCGCGTTATCCATCGGCTCGGTGTAGTAGCAGCCGGTGATGGTTGCCCGGTAGGAGGCCAGGCCGGGGGTTCCGGCAATGGTGTAGGAACCTGTTTTTTTGATATTGACCTTCTCGGGCGCGAAGAGGCAGTCGGTGATGATAGCTTTATCTCCGGAGGTCGTCAGCTCTCCCGTCTTCTCTCCCAGCAGACCGCCGCAGTGGTGGGTGCCGACTCCGAGCAGACTGCCGGTGAAGGCACAGCCCGTCATCGTGGCGTTGATGGCATAGCCCATGAGACCGCCGTGGTAGGCAGCGCCGTTGTAGATGCTGTTGATGGTGACACTGCTGATCACGTTCTCGAGCGTGACGTTTGCCATACCATTGCGTCCCACCACGCCACCGGCATGGATGCTGCTGGTGTTGATGGCGCCTGCCGTGCGGAGGTCCTTGATGGTTGCGCCATCAGTGTAGTGGAAGGGAGCAGCAAACTCCTCCATCGTCGTGTAATCGACGGACAGCGTGTGGCCGTCACCGAGGAACACGCCGCTGAAGACATGGTCTCCGTCTGAACCCACCATCGTCGTCACGGTGATGTCGGCGGCCAGCTTCACGTACATGTCATCGAAGGCGATGCTCTTTTCACAGTACTTGGCCAGTTCGTTCCAGTCGTCGGTGCTGCGAATGATGTATGGGTCGTCCTCAGTGCCGGTGCCGTCGAGGCTGCCCTTCACGGCAATCTTGACGCTTGCCTGACCGAAGTAGCTATCGCCTGTGCCTGTAATGGTAAACGTGTGGTTGCCCATAGTGGTGAAGCTCATCGGCAGCTCCGTCACGTCTTCGCCGTCGAGCTTGGCGGTGTAGTCCGTACCCAGGGCGAGGACCTTTCCGCCGTCGGTTGTCACGTTAGGCGTGACGCTGGCGGATCTGGTCTCCACGATGTTTGCCGTTTCCGCGTCGCTGACGGTGCAAGGGATGTAGTAGTCGTTGCCATCAATCAACTGCCTCCGCTCGGTGAGCAAGTCGTCAGGGGCGGTGGTATAGACCAGCGTGCCCTGTGCCCGACCAAGCGCCACGGTGTAATAGCAGTGGCTGATGGTGGCGTCGCCATCGCGACTGAAGGTCTTCGTATAGTTGTCGTCAGCCGTGCTGACCGTCAGTTCAGCGGGTACGAAGAGGCAGTTACTGATGGTAGTAGTGGTGGCTTTGTACTCATAGCCGGCGATACCAGCGCAGCGGGTGTTGGTCTCGCCCGTCATCGAGCCATCGAAGACGCAGTCGGTGATAGTGAGTCTTCCGCCTTTCGTGGCTGCCACGATACCTGCCAAGGCAGCATCCCTTCCAAGGTCGGTGGTGAGCGTCACACTGCTGCGACAGTTGGTGATGGTGGTCGTGCCATAACTGACGCCCACGATGCCTGCCAGCAGTTTGCCGTCGCTATTGCCGGTGCCGTCGATGGAGCCAGTAACGTGCAGGTTCTTGATGGTGGCATCTTTGACACTCTTGAACAGCGCGCCGAACCGGCTCTGGCCGCTCAGGTTGATTTCCACCGTGTGGCCGTCTCCGTCGAAGATGCCGCTGAACGCTTTGTAGCTCTCGGGCGACTTGATGTACGTGCCCGCGGAATTTGTCACGCTGATGTCATTGGTCAACTTCACCAGTTTGCCGCTGTAGCCGCTGTAGTTTTCTTCGTTGGTGTTCCTGACGAAGATGTTCCACTCGCGTTCGTTGCGGATGACGTAGGGATTGTCCTCCGTGCCAGTGCCGAAGAGGTCGTCGTTGCAGGGAATAATCTTCTGGCCGGCCACGTTGTCGATGGTGACCACGGTCTCCGTTCCGTCAAGGAAGAACTGTTTGTCGTCGGCAAAGTCGATGCTGTTCAGGGTGCTTCCACTGTCGGTCGTGAAGCCGTTGATCAGCACAAAGTCATCCAGGCTGGTCCAGCCGATCGTCAACGAGCCACTGTTGTGGTTGTCGTCTTCCATTATTTCTCCAGGGCCGACGCCAGGCGCATACTTTCCGCCTGTGGCCGTCACCTGGCCGCCGTTGATGGCTATTGCGCCACAAACGCCGTAGTTGCCAGTCTTGCTATCCCAGCCACCGCCGATGCCGGCCGCGTTCATGCCGCCCGTCGCATTGACCGTGCCGCCGTTGATGGTGACGCTTCCTCCCACGGTGTTGTCGCGGTCGCCGCCGAGTGCAGCAGCAAATGTACCGCCCTTGACGTTGATGGTGCCGCCGTTGATGACAAGTTCACCAGCGGCAACAGCACCGATGCCCGACTTGGTCTCATCGCAATTATCGATGGTCAGCGTGCCCGGACCCTCGATGGTCAGTCTGTTGTCCTGGCTCAGCTCGAAGCCCTTAGGTGCATAGAGGGAGGCGTTCTTTTCGATGTGCAGCACGACGTCGCCGCTGATGGTGATGCGTCCGTTGATGGTCCGGTCTTCATAGACCTCATATTCGCCCGTCGTCAGCGTGGTCATCGTGCTCTCGACGGGAGTATAGTTAGCCATGAGGAAGTGATAGACCACCGTGCCGCAGTAGTTGCCCGTGCCGCTGACGGTCATTGTGTGGTAGCCGTCGTCCTGTGCGGAGCCGGGCTCGGTGGTGACGATGTAGTCCGTGTCGGCCGCGAGCTTCTGTCCGCCCTTGGTGGTGACGGTCGGTACCACATTGTCGCCGCGCTTATACGTCTTCTCTTCGATGCCGCTGACGGTGCAGAACTGATTGAAGTAGGCCGTCATGCCGCCAATGGTCACCTTTCGGTCTATCTTGCCGTCGTCGGTCGTAGCATAGACCTGCGTAGCACCGTTGAGGTTGTATGGGCTATAAGGTGAGCCGATCTGCGGTGTCAGGTAGTAGCAGTTGGTGGCTTTGATGGTGCCAGTAGTCTTCTGCAGGCCTACGGGGTTCAGCGCCACCTTGTCGTTGTAGGTGCCGGCCTCAAGGCAGTTCGCCAGCGTGGGCGTGCCGCCGTCGCACCATCCAACGATGGCACCAACGTTGACAGTACGCTCGTCGCCATTGATGGTGCCGGCGAAGAGACAGTTCCGGATGGTGGTGGTCGACGACTGGCTGTTGCCGACGATGCCGCCGCCATAGTCGCTGGATGTGTTGAGCGTAGCCGTGACGGTGCAGTTGTCAATCAGGTTGGTGCCGTTGGCCACGGCCACGAGGCATGCCGAGTAGCTTCTGTAAGTGTTGATGGTGCCCGCCAAGGTCAGGTCCTTGATGGTGGCGCCATTGATGCTGCCGAAAAGAGCGTTGGCATCAGATTTATAGCCGATGTTGGCAGTGATGGTGTGGCCGTTGCCGAGGAAGGTACCGCTGAATTCGCCAAGCATCGCCGTCACGCTGATGTCCTCTACCAGTTTTAGGAAGCGGCCTTCGTACCTGTCGCCAAGGGCGCTTTCATGTGCGAAAATATCCCAGTCAAAGGCCGAGCGGATGAGGTAGGGACTGTCAGCCGTTCCTTCACCTTCAAGCCAACAGGGCACAATCTTCTTGCCAGCCAAGTTCTCGAACGTAGCAACGGTCTGCTCGCCGTCAAGAGCAAACGCCTTGCCTTTGACAAAGCTGGCAGAGGTACTGAAATTGAATTGTACGCCGTTGTTGCAATATAAGAAGTCGTCAGGGTTGGTCCAGCTGACAGTCAGCGTTCCTGATGTACCGCGGATGCTGGGAGTACCCGAATCTACTGTCAAATAACCACCTAAAGCAGTCACCTGACCGCCATTGATGACAATGTCGCCGGCAGGGCAATTTGGGGCGCCGCCAAGTCCGGCAGCAAAGCGTCCACCTTGGAGATTGACCACGCCGCCGTTGATGGTGATGCTTCCACCCGTTTCGTTATACCCGTCGCCACCGATGGCAGATCCCATCTCATAGCTAGTGACATTGACGATGCCACCGTTGATGACGAGCGTGCCCACGCGTTTGGCACCAATACCCGACTTATTTGTGTATTTTGAGTCGAGGTTGATTTGCAGTGTGCCTTCACCGTCGATGGTCAGTTTGTTGCCTTCGCTCAGTTCAATACCACAAACGGTCTTGAGCGTGGTGCCCTTGCCGAGGTGCAGCACGACGTCGCCATCGATATTGATGCGCTCTCCGATGGACACACTCTTATACACCATATATTCGCCAGTCGTCAGCGTGGTCGAAGAACTTGTGACGGGTTCGTATTCGACCACCTGAGCCGAGAAGCTCTCCGAGCCGGTGTAGTCGCCCTGGCCGGAAACGGTCAGTGTGTAGATGCCCGTCTCAATCATGGCAGCGGGACTGGTGGTATAGGCAAGGTCGGTCTCAGCCGAGAGCTCCGTGCCGTCATCGGCAATGCCGGAAATAACGGCGGCTATGGCGTTGCCCGTGTACGTGTAATAGTCGTTCGTGCTGACCGTGCAGGGCATATAGAACACGTTGTCGTTGACAGCCGTCACCTTCTTGTAGATTTGGTTTTCACCGACACTGGCATAGACCCTATAGGAACCGCTGAGGGTGCAGGCATTCGATGGAGAACCAATCTGAGGTGTCGTGAAATAGCAGTCGGTGAGGATGCCATTACCCTTCTGCAGTCCTATGGGGTGCATCGACGAAGTGTTACTATAGGTGCCTGCCTCAAAGCAGTTCACCAATGTGGGCGTGCCGCCGTCACACCATCCCAAGATGCCGCCTACGTCGCGGCCGCCATTGAAGGTGCCGGCAAAGATGCAGTCGCGGATGGTGGTGGCCGACTCCAGGCTGTGGCCTACGATGCCGCCGGCATAGCCTGTGCCAACATTGAGCGTGGCCGTGACGATGCAACGGTCAATTACGTTAATGCCGTCGGCAAAGCCCACCAGGCCCGACGTGTGGTCTTTTTTAGAGGCGATGGTGCCTGCGACGGTAAGGTTCTTGATGGTGGCATCCTTGATGTAGCTGAAGAGGGCCGTGCCCTGGTTGGCGTTGTCCTCAATCGTGGCCGTGATGGTGTGGCCACGCCCGTTGAAGGTGCCGCTGAAGGCCTTGTCAACCGTTTCACCCTGCATGACGCCGCACTGACGGTCAACGCTGATGTCGGCTATCAAATCCACGATTTTGCCAGTGAAGTCATCACCATTGCTGACGGCCTCGGCGAATGTGTTCCAATCCGCAGACGTGCTGATGGAGAAGACATCGGTTCCTTCGACATTGAAGGTGAAGCTGTCCGTGCCCGTGAGATTGCCCTTGCCGGTAAAGGTGAGCATATAGGTGCCTGCAGCATTGATGTTGAGGGGAATCGACGTCACGTCGTCATCGTTCAGCTTGGCCGTGTAGTCAGTGCCAAGGGTGAAGGGAATGGAATATGGCACTTCAATGACCGGCGTGACCATTTGGGAGCCTTCAACCAGGCTGTAGGACGTTGCTATGCCGCTGACGGTGCAGGGCAGATAGTAGGTACTACCGTCGGCAAACGTCATAATCTTGTCGATTCCTTTGTCTCGGGGCGTGGTATAGACCTGATAGGCACCGCTGAGGGTGCAGGGGTTGTCAGGTTTGCCGGCCGCCCGGTTCAGATAGTAGCAATTGTCGAGGCTGCCGAAATCCTTCTGCAGTCCGATGGGGTGCATCGAATTGATGCTGTTGTAGGTGCCTTTCTCTAAGCAGTTCAACAGCGTGGGCGTGCCGCCTTCGCACCATCCCAAGATGCCGCCAACGTTGGAGCGCGAGCTGCCGATGCCATTGACGGTGCCGGCGAAGATGCAGTCGCGGATGGTGGTGGCCGACTCCAGGCCGTGACCTACGATGCCGCCGGCATAGTCTGTGCCGATATTGAGCGTGGCCGTGACGATGCAGTCCTCTATCAGGTTGGTGCCGTCGGCAAAGCCCACCAGGCCCGACGTGTAGCGTTGGTCAGAGTTGATGGCGCCCGCCACGTTCAGGTTCTTGATGGTGGCGTTCTTGATGTAGCCGAAGGGGGCAGCTCCTCGGGCACCATTGGCGGTAAGTTCGACGGTGATGGTGTGGCCGTCGCCGAGGAAAGTGCCGCTGAAGGGGTTCACCTGCGTGGTGCCATTCACAAAGCCGCAGATTTGGTCAATGGTGATGTCGCCCTCGAGCTTCACAAACTGGCCGCTGTAGTCGTTGCCGTTGCAGACATTATAGGCGAAAGCAAACCAATCGTCGGCACTGCCGATGATGTACGGGGCACTCTCCGTGCCTTCACCGCTAAAATTGTTAATGGTTCTGATAAATGGCACAATCTTCTTTCCACTGAGGTTGTCGGCTGTGGCAATAACGGGCATGCCTTCCACAATGAACTGCTGTCCATTGGTAAAGGTGATGCTGTTTAGCGTGGCGTTATAATTATTGGTTAAGCCAGTGATTAAGATGAAGTCTTCTGGCTTGCTCCAGCCGAGTCTCAACGTGCCGCTATTAGTTCTAATTGAACGACCAGGGCCAATGCCAGGACCGCCGTCACCATAGGCTGCTACCTGACCGCCATTGATGATGATGTCGCCACATACGCCCCACCAGCCGCCACCTATGGCAGCAGTGCCGCCCGTCGCCTTGACCGTGCCGCCGTTGATGGTGATGGTTCCTCCAGATGTATTATCAGAGTCACCGCCAAGCCCTGCGGCAGACCCATTACCCTTGACGTTGACCGTGCCGCTGTTGATGGTAAGAGTTCCCACCTCTCTGGCACCGATGCCAGACTTATCGAGATCACAGTCATTAATGGTCAGCGCGCCAGGCCCCTCGATAGTCAGGCTGTTGCCTTTGCTCAGTTCAATGCCTTTTGGGGCCAAGAGCGTGACCCCCTCGTCGATGTAAAGCGTAGCGTTGCCTCTGACGTTGATACGGCTGTTGATGGTCACATTTTCCGACACCCTGTTTGGCCCCGACAGCAGTGTCGTGGTGCTGGCGGTGACGGGATAGTCATTTGCCACGATGAAGGGAAAGGTTTGAGTGCCTCCGTAGTCGCCCTTGCCAGTAATGGTGAGCGTGTAATTGCCATTATCAATCACAGGGTAAGGGCTGATGGTAAATGTATAGTCAACATTCTCATTGAGCGCTGAACCTTTATCGGGGTCAGTGACGGTTGGAATGACGGTGATGCTGGTGCCCGTCTTGATGTAGGCGGCTTCTACGTTGCTGGTTGGACAGGGTATATACCAGACATCGTCTCTAAACGCTATCGTCTTGTAGATGGTGTTGTCAGGAATGTTGGCAACGCAAAATGCGCCGTAAGTGCCTGCGTTGGTCGTCTTGATGCAGTTCGTCACTGTGATGTTGCCCTCGAACTGTCCTACGAGGTCAAGCCCCGAGAGATTTTGACCATCCTGCATCAGGTAGAGGCAATTGTTGACCGTCTTATTGCCACCGCTGACACCCCATCCGACAAAAACACCTTTGGCAGTGGTGCCACCCGTCATCTTTCCACTGAACAAGCAGTTGCTGATGGTGATACCGCTGTTAAGGCTGTGGCCCAGCACACCGCCGATGTGGGTGCCTCCGCTGACGCTGGCCGTGACATCGCAGCCTTCAATGCTGTTGCCTGTGCCTGTTGCGAAGCCAACCATGGCAGCAGCATGCTCGTTGCCTGTGATGGAGCCTGCCACGCTCAAGTTTTTGATGACGGCACCACTGATACAGTTAAATAGCGCCGTACCCTCATTCTGTGTGTCAGTGATTGAGGTGGTAATGGTGTGACCGTCACCCAAGAAGGTGCCGCTGAAGGGCTGGGATTCCGTCTCATTGCTACTATAGCTGCCCACTACGTCCGCAACCCAGATGTCTGCAGCAAGTTTCACGTACTGGCCGCTGTAACTGTTGCCGTTAGTCACGTTATGCACAAGCGTAATCCAGTCGGCGCTGTTATTGATAAGCCAGGGATTTCCTTCTGTGCCCGCACCGGAAAGGGTTGGATAAGGGTTGCCGACAATGGCACCGCCAGTACCGCCGGAACCAACAGGTTGATCGCTAACGTAGGAGTCGTTGTATGGTATTTCGCCCAATATGTTGCCAGTATAGTTAGTGACTACCTGATTAGTGATGAGATTATGATAGTTCAGGATGCATTCTGCACCTGCGGGAGCCGCCGTGCCGTCAGGCTGGCTACCGCCGCTGCCTCCTGGAGCCTTGACGACGTAGTAGCCAGAGCTGCACCATTCAAGGTTGCCGGAGGCACCGCCGCCACCACCGCCACCGCCGGGACCGCCGGGACCGACATTGCAGGCAGCACCGCCGAAGCCGCCACCGCCGCCGCCACCGCCGCCGGCTGCACAATAGTTATAAGAGGTGTCGTCGTCGAGCATGCTTTTGCCTGCACTGCCACCTTTGCTGCTTGAGCCTGCTGCGCCGCCCACAGCATTGACAGAGAGGCCCAAGTCGCCCAGCACATTGATACCGCCCATGGCGTTTGCAGTAGTACCGGCACTGCCATTGCTTCCGCTCTGACCACCAGCATGACTCCAATGAGAGACTACCGATGCGGCACCGGCACCGCCTTTGCCGCCATTGCCTCCGCGTGTGCCTATGCCTGCACCGGCTCCGCCGCCGCCATTGCCGCCATTGCCACCCGTGCCGGACCAGTAATTATTACTGTCCCAACCGGCATCAACGCCGTTGCCGCCATCGACGCCGTTGGCTGCATTGCCGCCAGTGGCTTTGAGGTTCCCCCCACCGAGGAGGTAGAGCGTGTTGCCTTCAGCAAGTTCAATACCTGCACCAGCACCAGTCTGTCCGCTGGCATTGGCTCCTGTGCAGGTAAGCGTCGAACCTGAGGGGATGTAGAGATACACCGTGCCCAGAATGGTCAGTCCGCTGCCGCCAGGCGTGGAGTTGGTGAACGAGAGGTCGCCCGCGACGTAATAGTACGTCGTAGTGCCTGCACTGCCAAGTGTCTTGCCCGTAGTGGAGCCCGCATTCAGGGCCGTCCAGTTTGCCGAGGTGGTCTGCGTCAGTGTATAGACAGCATCCCATTCATTGTCGGCCCATGCCCCCTGCACGGTGGCAAGGAGCAGGGCAAGGATGAAAATCACTTTCTTTGTCATAATGTATTTTGTTTGCAATAAATAGTTCGTTGACACTAAAAAAAAAAGCTGACTTCTCTTGGTTTGTACCAAAAAAAGCCGTATATTGCCCTGACGGGCGAGGGCAGGCTGCGCCTCGGCATAGCCCAAGCGAGCTTAGCTCTGCACTCGGCTTGCACTGCCCTTGACGCGGGCGACCCGCGCGTAAAATAAAGGTGTTGTTACCTCTCTTGTAGGCGAGCGCCTGAGAGTAGCAAAAATATTGGAATGGCCAAGGAAATCGGTCATTATTCGTGCAATTTTGGTATTTATTAACTCTCTTAAGTTTGTCATCAGTTTAGCTAAAATTAATTCGAATATAGAATTTCCTGTGCAAAAGTATAAAAAATAACTTAAATACACAAACTTTGTGTCATTATTCTATGAATTTATATGTTAAAAACTGGCTATATCATTTTTTTCTATCATACACACTCACCTCCGATAAATGCCTCGCCTTTGATAAGATTGTATTTAGAAATCCTCTCAAATGAGATAATAAAAAAGGGACCTACCCAAGCGGACAGATCCCTTTCATTATTTAAGAGTGATAATTACTCCTCCACAGCAGCCTGCGCGGCGGCCAATATTGAGCAAAATACGCTGAT
>Ga0256406_1004044_pt1 | contig 17344 bp, 14 predicted proteins | sample RumenRJG_03DNA_FD_185986 | JGI IMG/M metagenome (GOLD analysis project Ga0256406, IMG submission 185986) | Bovine rumen microbial communities from Lethbridge, Alberta, Canada - RJG_03 | ecosystem: Host-associated > Mammals > Digestive system > Stomach > Rumen | place: Canada: Alberta | collected...
ATATCGAAATCGCCGCTTTTGCTTCGCGAATGCGGCTTTTTTCCTCGTTCTTGTTAGCCATCCAAAGTCAGTACCGCTTACAGGCAAGCCTGACGCGGTCTGACTTTTATCATGTCCCACTCGCGGGGCTTACTCGCAAGCCTCCGGCTTGCTCGTTTGAGCGCTGTCGCGCTATACAACCGGTTCGACTCGAAGCCGATTGCATACAAGTATGCACCGGCTTCGGTCGAACCGGTTGTACCCCGCTCGTAGCCGTATCAATACTCTGGGGGGAGTTCGCCTAGTTCGTCGAAGCGGAATACCGGGCCGTCTTTGCAGACGTATTTGTCGCCGACGTTGCAGCGGCCGCATTTGCCGATCCCGCATTTCATTCTCATTTCGAGTGTGGTGTATACGTGATCCATCTGGAAGCCGAGGCGTTTCAGGCCTTCAAGTGTGAAGTGGATCATAACAGGCGGTCCGCACAGTACCGCGGTCATGCTGGTGTCGAATTTAAGTTCCTCCGCATAGGTCGGTACAAAGCCCACGTGCCCGTCCCAGCCTTCTTCCTCACGGTCGATGGTCAGGTATACATCCATGTCTTTTTCGTTCATCCACTCTTTGGTGATTTCTTCATAGGCGAAGAGGTCTTCCTTTGTGCGGGATCCGTACACAACCGCCAGATGGCCGTAGTTTTCACGGTGTGCCCGACAGTAGTTGATGACGGAACGGATCGGAGCAAGTCCGATGCCGCCGGCAATGAACAGAAGGTCCTTGCCCCTGAATTCCGTGTCCACCGGGAAGCCGTTTCCGTACGGTCCGCGGACGCAGACCTGCTGGCCGACTTCCATGCTGTGAAGCCAGCTGGTCAGCTCTCCGACCTTCTTGATACCAAATTCCTGATACTCCTCTACCGTCGGCGATGAGGTAATGGAGAACATGGCTTCGCCGACACCCGGTACGGAAAGCATGGCGCACTGTCCCGGAATGTGTTCGAATAACTTCTTCCCATCCAGTCCCACAACGCGGAAGGTCTTTACATCGGGTGTGTCCTGACGAATGTCAATGACCTGTCCGACCATAGGGATTAATGCTTCTTTCTCCATTATTCTTCCTCCTCCAGTCCCAGCGTCTTCATTACCTTCACGATATTCATGTGAATCGGGCATTTCTTCAGGCAGCGGCCGCATCCTACACAGCTGTATACGCCGTCATTCTTAATCGGATAATATACCAGTTTATGCATGAATCTCTGACGGAAGCGTTCCTTCTGCGTCTTTCTCGGAGTGCCGGCAGCCATCATTGTGAAATCATTGTACATGCAGCTGTCCCAGCAGCGATAACGTTCAACTGTTTTATTTCCGCTGAATTCTTCAATATCAAAGCACTGGCAGGTCGGGCATACGAACGTGCAGGTACCGCAGCCAAGGCAGTGGGAGGAAAGCTCCGCCCACCGCGGATCATTGAAGATTTCCATCTCTTTTTCACGGTTATCCGTGGGTTTGAGATTGTGAAGCGGAAGGTGTTTCAGAATTTCATGGGTGTAAAACTTCTGCTGCTCTACATCCTTATCATCACTTTCCGTCAGTACCTCGTTCAGCTTTTCCACAAGAGCCGTACCCTTTTCGGTCACCGGCTCGATGTAGAGCGTATCCAGCGTCATCCAGGCACGGGCATCGCCGCCCGGCTGTGCCGGGTCAATGCCGAAGGAGGTGCAGAAGCAGGTTTCTTCCGGAAGTGTGCAGGCTAATGTAACGACCGTACTGTGTTTCCGGCGGTTCTCATAGTAGGTATCCACCGGATCGGCCAGAAATACGCGGTCAAGCACATCAAAGCTTGCCGCATCGCAGGCGCGTACTCCGAAAATTACAAAATCCTCTGACTCTTTCCGGTCGTCAATAACTTCAATTTTTTTACCCTCGCGGCGGAACTTAACCATCGGCTGGATCTGCGGAAAGAAGAAATCCTTCGCACTTCGCAGCGTGTTCAGGGCTTTGGACATCTTTGTGCCCTCTTTCCACGGCTGATAAACAGCACCGACATTCTCAACGTCCACCGGCACATATAACGTTTCATCCTTTGCGATGGCCGCGAAGAATTTGTCCAGCTGCTCTAAAGGGAGTTTGTACATCATTATTCAGCGCCCCCTTTCTGTACAATGGACGGTTCTGCATCCTTCTCCTTGGTAAAATCACACATCGGGCTGACCTGTCCGATCTCGGCTCCTGCCATGAACGGTCCGTACAGCTCATTGTAATCCTTGATATATTTGCGGTTCAGAAGATGAAGCGGAATGTGCTCCGGGCATACTCTGGAGCATTCGCCGCAGTCCGTACAGCGGCCGGCCACATGGTACGCACGGATGATGTGATACATGTTCTCCTCAAAATCATCCGCGGCTCCCTTATTGCGGATACCGGATTTCGGATTGTCAAATACGCACTTTTCGCAGGTGCAGGCCGGACAGACGTCGCGGCAGGCGTTGCAGCGGATGCATCTGGACAGTTCGCCGCGCCAGAAGTTAAAACGCTCCTCAGCCGTCATCTTCTCGATTTCTTCTACCTGGTCGAAGCGGTGGCTGTCCAGAACACTGCCGTCCTCGCCGATCAGCTCGTCATAAATCACATGCTTCTTGGACTTGCAGCTTACGCATCTTTCTGCCATAACGTCCATCATCGGGATCTGCTTTTCCCCGTAGACGGTCTCGACGATCAGTGTCCCGTTATTGTTCTTTGCGTCCAGAATGGCGCTGATACCCTTCTCGCGAAGGAGGTCGGCACTTGTCTTGCCATAGCACTCAATGCCGATGATATAGACATTGTCTCTCTTAATTCTGTGCTCGGTGCACAGCTGGTTGAAGCTGTACGTGTCACAGGGTTTCAGGAATACGGCAATTTTCCCTTCTTTTTCGGATTCCTGAACCAGATACCTGGAAAGGTTGTTGCCGCAGAATTCATTGTATACGAAGTTCTTTTCAAGGTCGTCCTTATCTGAGAATACCGATGGCGTGATATCGTACACGAATTCGCCGCGTCTCCATCCGAGCACACGGTTCACCGTACCGTTCTCCATCAGCCCGACGGCTCTTTTAATCAGTTCTCCCTGCATCTTAAATCCTCCAGTCTTCTGTTCGGGCCCAGCTCAGTGATATCCTGCACAAAGCTGTTCATAACATTGACAAAACGCTGTCCTTCGGCTGCCGATACCCACTCTACACGGGTACGTGCGCTTTCCACGCCCAGGTAGTTCAGCATGGAGAAAAGAAGGGTCATACGTCTTCTGGTATGATAATTTCCCTCGGAATAATGGCAGTCACCCGGATGGCATCCGCAGATGATCACACCGTCCGCACCGCGTCCGAAAGCACGCAGGATGAACATCGGGTTGATTCTGCAGGAGCAGGGTACACGTACAATTTTAACTTCCGCCGGATAGGAAAGGCGGTTGGTTCCGGCGAGATCCGCTCCCGAATAGGAGCACCAGTTACAGCAGAACGCTATGATCTTCGGTTTCCAGTTTTCATTTTCATTTACCTGCATAACGCATCTACCTCCGCCATGATTTCACTGTTCGAGAAGCCCTTCAGATCCATAGCTCCGGACGGGCAGGTTACCGTGCAGGCACCGCAGCCCTGACATACGGCTTCATTCACCTGCGCCACGCGGCGCATCTTCTTCGTGCGGTCAGGCATCTTGAACTCTTTCTCAACATAGGTGATTGCACCGTACGGACATACCTTCTCGCACTGTGAACATCCGTTGCACATCCATTCGTCCGGATGAGCAACGCAGGCGTTGTTGGTCAGCTCATTCTTAACCAGCAGCCCGATTACCTTGGCTGCCGCAGCTCCGGCCTGGCCGACGGTTTCCGGAATATCCTTCGGCCCCTGCGCCATGCCGCACAGGAACACGCCTGCCGTCGGGCTTTCTACCGGACGCAGTTTTGCGTGTGCCTCGGTGAAGAAACCGTTCGTATCCATGGAAGCGGTCAGCATGGTCGCTACCTGGCGGGCACTCCTGCTCGGCTCGATGGCGGCTGCCAGAACAACCATATCGGCGTCAATGTGAACCTGCTCGTTCAGGATCAGGTCTGCGCCCTGTACCTCGAGTTTTCCGGTAACCGGGTTCGGAACAACCTTGCCGACGGCTCCTTTGATATAATGAACCCCATACTGTTCAACAGCACGGCGGTAAAACTCATCAAAAAGTTTTCCGGGCGTACGGACATCGATATAGAATACGGTGATATCCGTGTCCGGATAATGATCCTTCGTCAGGATCGCATGCTTTGCGGTATACATGCAGCATACCTTGGAGCAGTAGGGCTTGCCTCCCTTGCAGGAGTCTTCTTCGCGGGACCCCACGCACTGAATGAACACGATCTTCTTCGGCTCTTTTCCGTCGGACGGGCGGACCAGATGACCGCCGGTCGGGCCGGCCGCGCTCATCAGACGTTCATACTCGAGAGAGGTAACCACATCCGGGCTCTGGGTGTATGCATATTCGTCATATGCACCCGGATCAATCATTTCGTAACCGGTGGCCACCACGATGGCACCGTATTTTTCCTCGATGAATTCATCCTTTGCCTGATAGTTGATGGCTCCGGCCTCGCATACCCTGGAGCAGATGCCGCAGGTACCCTTCGTCAGATGCAGACAGTAGCGCGGATCAATCGTGGCTACCTTCGGGATCGCCTGTGCAAACGGAATGTAGACGGCGGAACGCTTTCCCATGTTCATGTTCCACTCGTCCGGGACCTTGCGCATGGGACATTTCTCGGTACAAAGGCCGCAGCCCGTGCACTTCTTTTCATCAACGTAGCGGGCTTTTCGTTTGATGGTAGCGGTGAAGTTTCCGACAAATCCCCTGACGTCCGTGACTTCACTGTAGGAATAAATATGAACTTTTTCGTTCTGGGCAACCTCAACCATTTTCGGCGTAACAATGCAGGATGCGCAGTCCAGTGTCGGGAATGTCTTGTCCAGCTGCGCCATCTTGCCGCCGATGGTCGGCTTCTGCTCAACGATATCTACGTCAAATCCGGCTTCGGCAATATCCAAAGCTGCCTGCATGCCGGCGATTCCTCCGCCGATGACAAGCGCTCTCTTGGTAACCGGTGTGGTTCCGGCGGTCAGCGGCGCATTCAGCTGCACCTTGGCAACTGCTGCCTGCATCAGTCCGATGGCCTTCTGTGTTGCCAGCTCCCTGTCCTTGTGAACCCAGGAACACTGCTCACGGATATTGGCGATTTCCACCATGTACGGGTTCATCCCAACAGAAGAGGCTGCCTTGCGGAATGTATTCTCGTGCATGTGCGGAGAGCAGGAGCAGACAACCACTCCTGTCAGTTTTTCATTTTTAATGGTATCCTTCACCAGTGCCTGGCCGGCCTCCGAGCACATGTACATGTAGTCGGCTGAGAAGACAACGCCCGGCACCTTCTTCGCTGCTGCCGCTACCGCTTCGACGTCGACCGTCGCCGCAATATTGCTGCCGCAGTGGCAAACAAATACACCTATTCTCTGCATAGTCTTCTCCTTTACTTAGTGAACTTTCTGTACGCGCTGACAAGTGCCTGCTGCGGAAGATCCGGATCGTAAAGCGCCGGCACATCGTCCGGGCACAGATGATTTCCGCCCTGTTTCCGGACAACCGCCAGCCGGATTGCCTCGATCAGGCGCGCCGGTTTAACCTGGCGCGGACAGCGCTCAATGCAGGCCATGCAGGACATGCATTTGTAAATGCTCTGGCTTTCCATCAGTTTATCAATTTCACCGCGCTCGACCATAGCCACAAACTGGTGCGGATGATATTCCATTTCATCGTACGCCGGGCAGGTCGCCGAGCAGCGGCCGCATCTCATGCAGCGAAGAGGATTGACGCCGCTGATCTGCTCGATTTCTTCTGCCGTAACATCGTAATCTGCGGTCATTTCGTTTCCTCCTTTGCTGCCATCGGGCATTTGCATGCCGGTGCGCCGTCGCCGTCACCGGCTGCAGCGCTCTCATTTTCGTCCTTTACTCCCAGCGCCTGTGCCAGAAGCTCGGTGAAGTAAACAACACGGACGCCCTCCGCCTCCGCCTGCTTTTTCAGGTTGTAATAGCACAGCGGACATGCGGTGATCACCGTATCCGCGCCGTTGTCCTTCGCGTTCTCTAAGATCATGCGGGCGCGCTTCGCCGGAACTTCCTTATCCTCCAGCGTCTGATAGCCGCCGCAGCACTCATTGCGCATCGCATAGACAACCTTCTCAGCCCCCATGGCTTCGATCAGGTCTTCCATAATGGTCGGATGCTCAGCGTCATCCATCTTCATGACATTTGACGGGCGAAGCAGCAGACATCCGTAATAAGCGCCGATTTTGCGGCCCTTCAGCGGGTTCTTCACTGCCGCCCTGACCTTGTCATAGCCGATCTCATCGCGAAGAAGCTCAAGGTAATGAATCTCTCTGGCTTCGCCGTGATACTCTATGCCATCCTGCTTCAGATAATTGTTCGCGTGCGTGGAGATTGTCCCGTCCGCAGCCATGTCGTTGTTGACCTGCTTGATGACATTGTGGCACGCAGAGCAGATGGTAACCAGTGTACCGCCGTTTTCTTTTGCGTAATTCAGCGCACGAACGGAAGAAAGGCGGACAGCGATCTCATCCTCATTCATCGGGTAAACGCCGCCGCAGCACTGCCATTCCGGGATCTCCTCAAGGGTTACTCCCAGCGCCTGTGCGGCCCTGCGTCCGTAAAGATCAAGGTCACGCGCCTTGTTCTTTAACGTACACCCTGGAAAATAGCTGTAAACCATGACTGTTTTTCCTTTCTGCATCAATACTGTTATTATACCATTTTCTCCGGTCTGACATATTCGTCAAACTGCTCCGGAGTCAGGAAGCCGAGGGATACGCAGGCTTCCTTCAGGGAAATGTTCTCTCTGAATGCTTCATTGGACGCTTTGGCCGCATTCTCATAGCCGATGTACGGATTGAGGGCGGTAACGAGCATCAGGGAGTTATGAACATTATAATCCATTTTTTCCTTGTTTGCCTTGATTCCAATCAGGCAGTTGTCGGTGAAGGAACGGAGAGCATCCGCCAGCAGTCTTGCAGACTGCATAAAGTTATGCGCAATGACCGGCATAAATACGTTCAGCTCGAAGTTTCCCTGAGATGCGGCGAAGCCGATGGCGGCATCGTTGCCCATTACCTGAACGGCTACCATGGTCATGGCTTCGCACTGGGTCGGATTAACCTTCCCCGGCATGATGGAGCTTCCCGGTTCATTGGCCGGGATGGTAATCTCGCCGAGACCGCAGCGCGGACCGCATGCGAGCCAGCGTACATCGTTGGCAATCTTCATGCAGTTTGCCGCCAGCGCCTTCAGGGCTCCGTGCGCAAATACAACGGCATCCTTGGATGTCAGGGCATGGAATTTATTATCCTCGGAAACAAACGGTTTTCCCGTCAGACTGGCAACCACCTTCGCGGCTTCCTCACCGAAACTCTTCGGAGCGTTCAGTCCGGTGCCGACGGCGGTGCCGCCCAGTGCCAGCTCCTCCGTAAACGGAAGCGCCGCCTGAAGCTGCTGTTTTGACTTTTCAAGCATTCCTCTCCATCCGGAGATTTCCTGCGAGAAGGCAATCGGGACAGCATCCTGCAGATGCGTACGTCCGCTCTTGATGATGCCCTCGTTCTCCTTTTCCAGCTTTTTCAGCGCCGCGATCGTGTGATCGATCTGCGGAATCAGATAGTCATCGATGATCAGTGTAGACGCAATATGCAGAGCGGTCGGGAATGTATCGTTTGAGCTCTGGGACATATTGGCGGTGTCGTTCGGATGAAAAATTTTTTCTCCGGCGATCTCATTGCTGCGGTTTGCGATGACCTCATTCATATTCATATTCGACTGGGTGCCGGAACCCGTCTGCCATACAGCCAGCGGGAAGTTTCCGTCCAGCTTCCCTGCCAGAATTTCATCGCATACCTGGCAGATAATATCTTTTCTTTTGTCATCAAGCCTGCCCAGCCGGTTGTTCGCGACCGCCGCGGATTTTTTCAGAATGGCAAACGCGCGGATAATCTCCGCCGGCATTTTTTCGGTACCGATTTTGAAATTCTGATAACTGCGCTGTGTCTGCGCACCCCAGTACCTGTCCGCCGGGACCTTCATTTCTCCCATGGAGTCATGTTCAATGCGATATTCCATGATATAACCTCTCCTTACTGTTTTCTCACACTGCCGCGCATCTCAGATATCCAGTCCTGCCGTTACATCCTGCAGTGACTTTGCACTGGCAACGAATTCCTTCACTTCCTCTTCGGTCATCTTCGGAACGTTGACTCTTTCAATACCGCGTGCTCCCAGTACGCACGGAAGAGATACACATACGTTCTCCAGACCGAACTCGCCGTGCATCATGGTTGACAGCGGCATAACAGCCTTTGCGTCATGAAGAATGCAGCTGCATACATACGCGGTAATAATGGCAACCGCGTTGAAGGTTGCGCCTTTAAGTTTAATAACCTGGCCGCCGGCGCTGTGTACGCTGTCCAGCAGTGACTTGTGATCCGGCATTCTGATTTCCGGATGCTCCGCAACATACTCATCGAACCTGGTGCTGTAAATGGATCCGAGAGACCATGGAATCATAGCGGTAGCGCCGTGCTCACCGAATACCTGAAGATGAATGTTCTTCGGGCTGATGTGTGCATAGGTGGAAACTTCCTCTCTGAGGCGTGCCGTATCCAGAAGACATCCGGTACCGATGATCTGATTTTCCGCCACCCCGCTCAGTCTCATGATTGTGTAGGTGATTATATCAACCGGATTGCTGACAATGACGTACTTGGCGTCCGGTGAATAACGAACTACCTCCGGAATAACGCTCTCGACAATGGCGACATTTCCCTTGGCCAGATCGATACGGCTCTGTCCCGGTTTGCGGGCGGCCCCCAGCGTAAAGATGATAATGTCGGAATCGAAGGTATCCGGATAATCTCCGGAGATAACGTTCGTGCAGGTATCCAGAAGAACAGTACCCTGACTGATATCCAGAGCCTCGCCCTTCGCCTTATCCTTCATGATATCAACCAGCACGATTTCCGATGCCAGTCCCTGCACGGCAATCGTGTGTGCTACGGTAGATCCTACTCTTCCTGCTCCGAGGATACTGATTTTTACGCCTCTTTTCATAATGGCCTCCTGAAATAAATAATTTCCGTTTTCCTGTGAACTGCTGAATGGTTTTATGTGATTTTCAGCAGGTAAAGCCTTGTACTTGTTAATATTATAACAAGAGTGATTATATCATTTCCAGAGCATTAATCAATGACTCCGGCTCATCTTCGTCAACCCTGTCAGTTATTCATCCTCCGGCAGAAGTATAATTAACATTTAGAACATAATATGTTTCTCAGTAATTTTCAACCGTCGTCTGATTGACAATTATTTCCAATTATTTCTGTTCTGTTTTGTCAGTTTTTGCTATATGCCCGGCTATTTCGCCTTTCCTCCGGCAATTTTTCCGTCCGAAGGAGATCTCTTTTAACCGGCGCCTGCAAGGCGATAGGGGCAAAAGTACTTTTGCCGCCCATTCAGGATTACGCGTGACTTCGCGGCTTCACACCCCCGCCACATAAAAAACCGGCGTCTCGCGGTACTTGTGTCCGCGGACGCCGGGTCTGATGTCCGACTTTCCTGTGATTAAATATGGTGTTCCGGATCGGCCGTCAGGTGCCAGATGTCCTCGTTATACTGGCGAATGGTACGGTCCGATGAGAAGAAGCCGGCTTTTGCAATGTTGACCAGCATCTTCTTTGCCCATGCGGTGCGGTCCTCATAATCCTCCAGAACTTTTTCCTTTGTTTCGCAGTAATCCTCAAAATCCGGGAAGGTCATGAAATAATCCTTGTTCAAAAGTTCATGATACAGGCGTTCCAGGCAGGCGGCGTCACCACGCTGCTTCATTTCACCGCTGACAAGGAAGTCGACGGCCTTTTTCAGCTTCGCGTCCTTCTCATACCAGCTGCGGGAAACGTAATCTCCCTTTACATAGTGCTCAATGACTTCGTCGGAGGTTTCGCCGAAGGTATAAATGTTATCTTTCCCGACGAGCTGTGCAATTTCCACATTTGCACCGTCCATGGTGCCCAGCGTTACGGCGCCGTTCAGCATGAATTTCATGTTGCTGGTGCCGGAGGCTTCCTTGGAAGCCAGGGAAATCTGCTCGGAGATATCCGCCGCCGGTATCAGCTTCTCCGCGGCAGATACGTTATAGTTTTCGATCATGACAATCTGCAGATAATCGCACACCTCCGGATCGTTCTTCACGACCTCGGAGAAGCAGTTGATGGCGTGAATGATATCCTTGGCGATGATGTAGGCCGGCGCCGCCTTGGCTCCGAAGAATACGGTGATCTTGCGGGCAGGCTTTTTGCCTTCCTTAATCTCAAAATATTTGCTGACCGCCCACAGAAGGTTCATCTGCTGGCGCTTGTACTCATGAAGGCGCTTGGACTGTACATCAAAAATGGAATCGGTGTCGATCTCCGCCCCCTGATAGCTGCGAATCCATGCTGCAAACTGCTCTTTTTTGGTCTTTTTGATATCCAGAAGCTTCTTCAGGAACGCTTCATCGTCCGCATACGAAAACAGTGTTTCGAGGATGTCTGCGTTCTCTACCCAGTTTCCTTCCGTGCTGTCCTGGATCAGCTTTGCCAGTTCCGGATTGCACATTCGGCCCCAGCGGCGGAAGGTAATGCCATTCGTCTTGTTGTTGAACTTTTCCGGATAGATCTTATAGAACGGAGCCAGCTCCGTGTTCTTCAGAATTTCCGTGTGGAGTGCGGCAACACCGTTTGTCGAATGTGAATAGTGAATATCCATGTTCGCCATATGAACCAGGTTCTTGTCATCGATAATATAGACAAACGGATCCTCGTACTTTTCTCTCACACGTTTGTCGAGACGTTCGATGATCGGCATCAGCTGCGGAACGGCCTTCTCCAGATAATGCCGCGGCCATTTCTCCAGCGCCTCGGCCAGGATGGTGTGATTGGTATAACCGCACACGTTGGTGACGATGCCGCAGGCCTCTTCTTCATCTATTCCTCTTTCCACGAGCAGACGGATCAGCTCCGGGATAACCATGGACGGATGGGTATCGTTGATCTGGATGGCTGCATAATCTGCCAGATCATGCAGATTGCTGCCGCGCTGTGCACATTCATCGAGGATCAGCTGCGCCGCGTTGCTGACCATGAAATACTGCTGGTAAACACGAAGAATTCTTCCTTCCTCGTCGCTGTCATCCGGATACAGGAACAGCGTCAGATTTTTCAGAATCCTCGTCTTGTCAAAATTGATCCCGTCCTTAATGACGCGTTCGTCCACAGAGTCCGTATCGAACAGTCTCAATCGTCCGCATTTGCCATGATAACCGGTGACGGTGATTTCATACATGACGGAGCTGACATCGAAATCTCCGAAATGAACCGTGTAGCGTTTGTCCGTGCGGCGAATCCAGTTTTCGCGGTCCCACTTCAGCCAGTAATCCGGGGTTTCATACTGCTTGTTCCATACAAAGTTCTGTTTGAAAAGTCCGCAGTGATAAGCCAGGCCGACGCCGTCTGCCGGCAGTCCGAGGGTTGCCAGAGAGTCGATGAAGCAGGCCGCCAGACGGCCGAGACCGCCGTTGCCCAGGGACGGCTCATATTCATATTCTTCCAGTTTCGTAAGGTCTTTGCCTGCCGCAGCCAGTTCTTCCTTCACACTGTCGTACAGTCTCAGATTGATCAGATTGTTGCTCATGAGCTTGCCGATCAGGAACTCGGCCGAGATGTAATACAGCTTCTTCTTTCCCGTATTAAATCCCTTTTCCTTCGCCGTATCATCGATCAGACTGCATACAGCGTTAAAAACTTCAAGATCCGTACTTTCTGCGATCGGTTTACCAAGATAATCCGCTACCTTTCCTGACATTGTCTGTACCTCCTGAATGATGCCGGTTTTTCCCGGCTGTAAACATGTACGCTGGTATTTTCCAGTATATGTAAAAGCACTTCTTTCTGACTTCCTTTATTTCTTTTCTTTTTTTCTCTGTACGAATGTATTATAATATCAAAAACAAAGGAAATACTTGCAGAAATATTGCCTGTACTTGCACTATCCTATCATCCGTTTTCTTCAGGCTCATTTTCAGAGCGGAATAGTGATTGTTTCAGGCAGAATAAGGGATGTACTGTGGGCTTAAAAATTCAGATTCTGAAACCGGAACCGCTTAAGGTGATTGTTTCAGGCTGAATAAGGGATGTACTGTGGATCTGGAAGAATATACTCAATATCATGAAGCCAAGCTGCACAACGTGCCCGGGTTTTCATACAATACGTATCTGTGCACCATTCCTCTCGATTTTCCGAAGGTGGATCTGCACTGGCACGAGCAGATGGAAATAATATATGTAAAAAAGGGAGCCGGAACGGTGACGGCCGGCCGGCACATCTGGCCGGTGAATGCCGGAGCTATTGTCCCTATTCTGCCCGGCGAACTGCACTCCATAGAACGGCAGAGCGATCAGCGGATGGAGTATGAAAATATTATCTTTTCTCTGTCCCTGCTTGAAAGTGTGGACAAAACCGACTGGTGCTCCCTTCACGTTGTGGAACCGCTGAAACAGGACCGGCTTTTCTTTCCGCGCCCGATTGTTCCCGGGACAGACTTTTATCAGGAGGTTTCCGCGGCGCTCGATGATGCGGACAAGGCGTGTGCCGCCCGTGAGAACGGTTATTCTCTGCTGGTTCGCAGCTGCCTTTTCCGTTTTCTGCACGCGCTGTACATTCATCAGACGGCTGCGTACCAGGAGCAGCCGTCCCCGCATGAGGACGTGATCAAAAAGGTCATTGTATATGTGCGGGAACACTACGCCGAAGCACTGAGCGTATCCGACGCGGCAGCTCTGACCGGCTACAGCAATGCCCATTTCATGAGGATTTTCCGGGAGACATCCGGCCAGACCTTTGTTGAATATCTGAACGGGTACCGGCTGAGCCGTGCTTCCTATTTGCTCAGGGAAAGCCCGGATCCGGTCACGAAGGTAGCTCAGGAATGCGGTTTTGACAATTTTTCCTATTTTTCCCGCATTTTCAGCAAAAGATACGGTGTTTCCCCCCGTCGGTACCGGAAAAACATCCCGCAGGGCGGGGATGAAAACTCCGCAAAAGAAAGTACTGAAACGTTGTAAAATGAAATGTTCAAAAAACGGAGGTAAAAAAGTATGAAGACGATCACCATGTTCTATCTTGAAAACTGCCCCTACTGCAAAAATGCGCGTAAGGCACTGAAAGAGCTGACCGAAGAAAATCCGGAATACGGCAGCATTTCCGTCGATATGATCGAAGAGAGCCAGAATCCCGAAAAGGCGGACGCCTATGATTATTACTATGTTCCGGCGTTGTTTTTGGGGAATGAAAAGGCATATGAGGCTGCTCCTTCCGAGGACTATGCTTCCATCCGCTCCAGCGTGGAGCGTGTCCTCAAACGGGCGCTGAACGAATAATTCGAAATGAACAGAAAGCTCAGACCGATGCGGCTGTCCTGCCGATCCCCGGTCTGAGCTTTTTATTATCTGTATTTCCTGTTCCGGCATCCCGGTCTTTAAGCTATCCGGTTTTCCGTATGATGAAGATGGCTTCCCCTCCGTCCTGCATCGATATCCTTTTCCTTTTATTTCTTCTTCAGATGATGAACGGTAGCTGCTACGAAGGCTGCGCCTAAAGCCGCCGCTCCGAGCGCCGTTTTGTTCTCCTGAACCTTTTTCCCAAGATCACTTTTCTTATGATTTACGCTTTCGGCTGCGCTCCTGACTTTCGCGGCCTTCTCCACATCTTCCTTCGTGATGGCTCCTTCTGCCAGAAGCAGTTTTTCAATATCGGTCCCATGAATCATCGGAAGCATCGCCCGGATGGCTCCGTCCGCAGCCGCATTTCCGGTTCCCGCCGTCAGCGGCCGGCCGTCGCGCAGATGAACCGCCGCCATCAGAAGATCGCGGACATCATAGACCGATCCCCATACCTCCGGCACCGCGCGGTCGACATTAAAGAGCGTATATACGGATTCCATACCTGTACGGATGGAATACTCGGTGGTAAAGATGGTATCTCTCGGGATTTCTGCAAACTGCCCGAGGAACGCAAAGTTCGATGCGCCGTCCGGAACTACCTTCGGGCGATCGGTGTCGTTGCGCGGCATGAAGAAAGAGGTCACATACGGCATCATCACCGGAACCGTGTTGCAGCTGTTCTTTGCCAGGTCTTCAATCTGATCTTCCGGAACTCCGATATGATACAGCCACTCCTCGCAGATCTCCTCACCGGTGCACTCGCGCATTGTCTTCTTTACATAATCGCCCGGGATATCCGTGAACAGAGCGTATACCCATACCAGGCACTGATCCTTCGGCTGGTCTTTGAACTGGGGCTGCCGGTTGATGGTCCAGGACAGAAGCCAGCTGGAGTCCTTCGCCGTTACAATGCCGCCGGTAACGACACCGCCGGACAGGGGGTCTCTCCTGCAGATTTCCTTAATATAAGGAAGGACTTTGTCATCCAGCGTGGTAACCGTCGCGCTCATCCAGTTGGTCTTCTCGGAATCGAAGCAGAATTTTTCCGGATGTCCCAGGCTTCCGTCCGGTGCCTGCGCGGCGATGCGGCGCCACAGATCCCAGCCGCCGCCTTCTTTCAGCTGCGGTGTATACTCAGCCGGCTCTGTCTGGGAGCCCCAGTGGGCATTCTCTACATTTCCGCCGTTGGTGATCAGCACATAATCCTTCTCGGAAAGATCGATCTGGCTCTTTGCGCCGTCCTTGATTATTTCGATCGTCTTTGCCGTCTTCCTGTCCTTTTCGATATCAAACAGAATGTTCGTTACCTGCACACCATATTCAAACTGTACCCCGTGAGCTTCCAGGTAGCGGGTCATCGGAAGGATCATGGATTCATACTGGTTGTATTTGGTGAAACGCAGTGCGGAAAGATCCGGCAGTCCGTCAATATGATGGACATAGCGCTGCATATAGCGTTTCATCTCGAGTGCGGAATGCCAGTTTTCGAAAGCGAACATCGTGCGCCAGTAAATCCAGAAATTGGAGCCAAGCACTTCGTCGTCAAATACATCCGTGATTTTTTTATCGTACAGTTCTTCATCCGCCGTAAGGAACAATCTCAGAATTTCCTGCTGTGCCTTGTTGGAAAGCCCGAATTTCTTATCGGTGTGCGCATCCTGTCCGCATTTTTCGGTGACACGGCAAAGGGAGTAGTTCGGATCCTTTTTGTTCAGCCAGTAGTATTCATCCAGCACGCTGACTCCCGCGGTTTCGATGGAGGGAATGGAGCGGAACAAATCCCACATGCACTCAAAATGGTTATCCATTTCGCGGCCGCCCCGCATTACATAGCCGACGTTCGTGTAATAATAGCCGTCGCAGGCGCCGCCCGCCAGCGGTTCTTTCTCCAGAATGTGGATATTCCCGCCCGGCATCTGAGCATCGCGGACAAGGAAACAGGCCGCGGAAAGCCCTGCAAGTCCGGAGCCGACAATATACGCTGACTTTTCCTCAATTCCCTCCGGTTTCAATGGTCTGGCATACGCTTCATAATTTCCACTTGAGTAATACATTTGATCTACCTCCCGTTTTAATTATTCATCTAAGCCGCGTCCGCCGAGCGGTACGTATTTCTTGTCTTCTCCTACATACCGGTAGCACGGACGTATGATTTTTCCCCGGTTCGCAAGTTCCTCGATCCTGTGTGAACTCCAGCCGACAATCCTTGACATGGCAAAGAGCGGTGTGAAAAGTTCCCGCGGGATCCCGAGCATTTCATAGACAAAGCCGGAATAAAAGTCGATGTTCACGCAGGCGCCCTTGTACATCTTCCGTTCCTCTGCAATGACCTGGGGCGCAAGCTGCGCTACTTTTTCATAGAGTGCATATTCTTTCTGACGCCCGTCAGCTTCCGCCAGTTCCTTTGTGTAGCTGCGAAAGATGACCGCTCTCGGATCGGAGAGCGAATAGACGGCATGACCGACACCGTAAATCAGCCCGGAGCGGTCGAAGGCCTCGCCATGGAGCAGCTTTCGCAGATAGGCTGAAACTTCTTCATCATCCTCCCAGTCATGCACGCTGGCTTTGATGTCATCAAACATCCGGACAACGCGGATATTCGCGCCTCCGTGCCGCGGTCCTTTCAAAGAACACAGGGCTGCCGCAATGGCTGAGTAGGTATCCGTCATGGAAGAGGTTACGACATGTGTCGTAAAAGCGGAGTTATTGCCGCCGCCATGATCCATGTGCAGTACCAGGGCTGCATCCAGCACGCGCGCTTCCAGGGACGTGTATTGTGAATTCGGCCGGAGCAGATGAAGAATATTTTCTGCAATGGTTCCGCGCGTCAGCGGCTGATGAATGATCAGTGTTCCGCCATTTTCATAATGGTTGTATGCCTCGTACCCGTAAATTCCCATCATCGGAAGTTCACTGATGAGGCTCATGCACTGCCGGAGCACATTCGGCAGCGATACGTCATCCGCCCTGTCATCATACGCGTACATCGTCAGAACGCTGCGCGACAGCGTATTCATCATATCGTGGCTGGGGGCTTTCATGATGATATCGCGCGTAAAGCTTTCCGGCAGAGAACGGTACGAAATGAGGTCGGCGCTGAAGCTTTCCAGCTGTTCTTTTGTCGGAAGTGTTCCGAACAGCAGCAGGTAAGCTGTTTCCTCGAATCCAAACCGGTTCTCTGTAAAAAATCCGTCCATCAGGTCATTAATTTCATAGCCGCGGTAAATCAGATGCCCGTCATCCGGCACTTCCATCCGGTTAACAACCTTTTTCGCACGAACCTCCGAAATATTCGTAAGACCGGCCAGCACACCGTTTCCGTTCAGGTCCCGAAGCCCTCTTTTTACGTTATACTTTACATACAGTTCAGAATTGACCATATCGGCCGACTCTGCCTTTGCCGCCAGTTTCTCCATCTCCGGCGTTATTTCTGAGTGATCCCTGATACCTTTTCTGTCCATACCTGTTCCTCCTTAAGAGTTCCGAGACCTGATCCTTCCCCCGATTTATCTGCCCTCTTTCCTGACTTTTGCACGCTGTGCCATTCTCTCTTCCTGCCGGTCCGCCGGCGGCCCCGTCCCATCCGGCGGCTGCAATTTCATCCAACTCAATGCTTCAATGCCCTGGATCTGTAAGGCGGCCCCGTCCCGGCCGGCGGATACGGATCTATTCCTTTTCATAGTAGCAAAAATCAAACTCATCCGCAAAATACAATGTACGGATTTTGTTTTATTATCCAGATATTTTATAAAAAAGA
>Ga0256406_1004045_pt1 | contig 17341 bp, 19 predicted proteins | sample RumenRJG_03DNA_FD_185986 | JGI IMG/M metagenome (GOLD analysis project Ga0256406, IMG submission 185986) | Bovine rumen microbial communities from Lethbridge, Alberta, Canada - RJG_03 | ecosystem: Host-associated > Mammals > Digestive system > Stomach > Rumen | place: Canada: Alberta | collected...
TAACGCCCACCACGAAAAACGCAGGTAGATGGCATAAACCGTCTACCTGCTTTTGTTTAGGACACTAAACGGGACACCAAATAGGACACCAAAAACGGGAGTCTCGTCAAAAGTCGGGTGTTTTCCTCTTTCGGCCGGTTACCTGGCCAAACAATCGACAGGTTGAATCACAAACCCTGAAGCCGGAGCTTTGGTATCCACGTTGGGCTTGGTGTCCTGCGTGGTGTCCTTCGGGATAAGCCATGGTGTCCGGGAAGTCGCAGTTTGGAGAGGAGCCGCAAAGATGATCGAGAACATGCAAGAACTCATCGAAGACGAGGCTATGGCCTATTTCAGGGCCGACGTCTGCCTGGGAAGCCCCGAGAGCTTCAGCTTGGACGAGAAGCGCGAGATCTGCGAGCAGATGGAGTCCACGAGCAAAGCGATTGAGGACGCCATGAAGGCCGATTTTGAGTCGCTGCCCCCCGAATTCCGAGTCAAACTCCTAGACATGTTGTGCTCGTCTGGCTGCGAGTCGGAGGAGTTCTGGAAAGACCTGTTGCTCGGCGAAATGCCGGACTCTCCGGCACAGCTTATGGGAGAGGATGCACGATGACGGCCCGTGAGCCTGCGAACGTCGATGACGCCCGTGCCCAGGCGGCTGAGCGCCTGCTCGAGCGCAAGCGAATGGGGCTTGAGAGCGCAGTAGAAGCCCTTGAGGCGGTCGGTTATCGCGTTATCAGGCGGAAAGACGGCTCTTATGCTGTCAGGCCGCCATATGTGCGCTCAACGACGCGAGATGACGCCGAGGCCGGCAAGATTCAAACGCAGCCGTCAGACTATCTCGCAGATTATCCCGTCATGCTTACTGCTAAGCACATAGCGGAGATTACTGGCCTAAGCATCGGCCGTGTACGCACGATGTTCAAGAATCAGGCGCTTCCGGCTGTCAAGCTTGAGAACAATCGCTGGTACGTGCCCAAACAGAAGTTCATGGCTGTCTTTGACGTGCAGAGCGGAAAGGTCGGTTAGTTTAGGGCGGGCAGAAAGGCGCATGGCTCTCGGCTGGGCCGTGCGCCCTTCCTTGCTCGGGTCCCTTATGACGCCGTGATGTACCCCGGCGTGCTCGCCGTGTCGATGCGAAAGTAGGTGTATGCGGTCTTGTTACTGGCCCATACGGTGCCGTTTCCGCCGACGAGCGACGTGGAGCACGAGTAGAAGCACTGCGAGCCCGTGATCCCGCTCGAAGGCAGCGCCCAACTCGCATCGGCCAGGATGGTCGTGAGCCTGCTGCACCCCGAGAACGTGTAGAACAGGTCCGTCAGCGTCGACGGGTCGAAGCCCCGGAAGTCGACCGTCGTAAAGGCGCAGGACGAGAACGTGTAGCGCATCGTGCGCACGCCGGAGAGGTTGCCCAGGCCGCTCACGCTGGCCAGGTTCGTGCAGCTGTAGAACAGGTAGTTGAGGTTCAGGTACGAGAACGTGGCCATGTCCGCAGCGAAGGTTGCGCTCGTCAGGTGCTGGCGGTGCGTCGGCCCGGTCACGCCGTCCCAGGGCGTGAAGCCGAGCCCCACGTACTTGCCGATGGCACAGATCCGATTGGAGGCAACGAGCTCGCGCGTGGCGTCCGGCGTGGACGAAGCCGTGAGCACGCCCTCGCCGTCGTCGTAGTAGTGCGCCCAGAACCAGGTTCGGTTGTCGTTGTTCGGGTCCGTGAGCACTCCGCCTGCGCCGAGCTTGCACACGCTCGCGCCACTCGTCGTGGAGGGCACGAAGCCGTCGGTGCCGCCCACCAGGCGGTTGCAGCTGTTGAACATGAGCGAGCCCGAGAGCCCCGAGTTGCTGAACGACGTGGCGTAGATCGTCTCCAGGCTGCCGCAGCTCGTGAACATCTGGTTGGCGCTCGTCATCCCGGACAGGTTCTCGAAGCCGCGCACCTCCGTGCAGTTCGAGAAGGCGTTGAACCAGTAGTTGCAGTTGGTGATGCCCAATCCGGCGATGGTCGAGTCGATGTAGACCTTCTTCACGAGCAGCTTGATGGAGTCGTAGGAGCGTGCGCTCGCAGACGAGTATCCCGCTGGGTCGATCTCGAAGACCTGCACGATGCGCCCGCCCGTGACCGACGTTCGCCGCTCGTAGTAGTTGATTTCCAGCGTGCCGTCGTCGAGCAAGAGCGCCCGGATCTTGTAGCCCACGTCCCACTCCAAGGCTAGGATGGCAGCCGCCATATCTCCCGGCTGGTAGAGCGTCGAGAGCCCGTTCTGCCCGCGTATCGCGTCGGCGATGTCCGAGAACACAGACTCCGGCAGCACACCCGATTCGAGCTGCATATAAGGCTGAGCCTGGTAGTTCCCAGCATCCGTGCCATCCAAGGCAGAGACGGCCGCAGCCATCTCCCTCGGCTTGTAGGTCGTGGCAACGCCCGCCTGGTATCGGATCGCGTTGGCTATGTCGGTGAGTATGCTCGTGGAAACAGTGCCTACGGCCATCAGAACTCCTCCTCTTCGAGGTTGGCGAGCGCAGCGATGGCGTCGTCCACGTACTGCTTGGTCGCATAGGCAGACAAGTCCGGCGTTGTTCCAGCTGGTCCCTGCGGCCCAGTTGGCCCAGTCGCGCCGGTCTCGCCCTTGAGGTTGTGGAACGCGAAGGCGAACGTCCTGGCGGAAGCCGTGCCGCCCAGCGTAACGCTTACCGATGGCGTGCCCGTGCTCGCATCAACAGTCGCGCTCGCACCGGTGATAGTCGCGTCCGCGCCATCGTCGCCGGTGTCGCCCTTGGGTCCCTGCGGTCCCGTGGCACCGGTCGCACCGGTCTCGCCCTGCGGGCCGGTCTCGCCCTGCGGGCCGGTCTCGCCCTGCGGGCCAGTTGCACCTTGGATTCCCTGGATGCCCTGCGGACCGCGAAGGTCGGCCGAGCTCGTGCCCGACGCGCTCGTGACGGTCAGCACCGAGCCATTCCAGCTGTGCGTGCAGGACGTGCCGTCAACGCCAGCAGGACCAGTGGCACCCTGCGGCCCGGTGTCGCCCGTATCACCCTTCGGTCCTTGGGCTCCAGTCGCGCCGGTATCGCCTTTATCACCTTTTGGACCTTGCGGCCCTGTTGCGCCAGTGGCACCCGTCTCGCCCTGGACGCCCTGCGGCCCTTGCGCACCGGTTTCCCCGGTGTCGCCTTTCGGACCTTGTGGGCCAACCTCGCCTTGAATTCCCTGTGGTCCTCGTTCGCCGGCGTCACCTTTGGGTCCCTGCGGTCCGACGTCACCGGTATCGCCCTTGTCACCCTTCACGCCCTTCGACACATCGGCGGTCGTGACGCCGTTCTTGTCGATGATCGTGATGGTGCACCCGTCCTCGGTCTGCGTCACAGTTGCCGTCGGGTTGAAGCCGTCAACACCATCCGCACCATCGGCCCCGTCGAAGTCGCCACGTTCGGCCGCCGCCGTCAGGTTCTCGCGTGCCGTGTTTGCCAGTTGGGCAGCAGCATTCGCTGCAGTCGCAGCATCGGTCGTGATCCCGGTTGCGTGCTCGTAGGCGTTGATAGCACCAACGAACAGCGTGAATCCATCCTCGTGCTCCTCTCCACCGACGACCACGGGTTCCACCCGGATGGTGAACACGCGAGACGAAATGTAGGTGTCGTCGCCGCGCGAGACCATAACCTGCGCAAGCACCGCGCCCTCGGCAGTTTGCATGGCCGCTGGGTAAAAGACCTCGAACGTCCCGACAGATGCGTCGACGGCCGAGAAGAGCTCCGTCCCACGCTCACCGGTGACCTTGTGCTTCCAGACGAAGTAGACGGTCGCCCCCGTGAGGTCAGCTGCAGCGCCGTTCTCCCTCACGGCCAGCGAGATCCCACGCCCGCAGGCGTCGGCGGGAGACGCCACCAGCACGTCGGCGAAACGCTCGTCGCAGGTATCCCAGGTCAGCTTATGGAGTCCGTATCCGTCGAGCACGTAGCACCTCCCGCATTTCTATTGCAGGATGATGATACGGCCCCGTCACAAGCTATTCCGAGCAGCCGATTCCTGCACGGACGACAGCAGCGTGCGCATGCCCTCGCCGAGCTCTGCGGGGTCGAGGTCGCGCCCTCGCTCGTACCACAGGGTCGCGGCTGCCAGTATGCCCGAGGCAGCGAACTCGAACAGGTAGGGGTCGAACGCCCCGCCGCCCAGGCCAAGGCCGCGCTCCGCAACCGGTCGCAGGGCGTCCTTGAGCTTCCGGGAGAAGCCGGGGTCGCCCGCGTCCCCCAGAAGAAGCGACAGCCTCTCGCCGTGCGCCACGTACACGCGCTGCACGATGCCCGCCGGGTCGGCTCCGCCGGTGGCGAAGGCGCGCTCGGCCTCCGCGCCGAAAGCCGCCGCGAGCTCGTCCTCGACAGCCGCCATCACCGACGGTGCGTCGTCGAAGTACTCGTAGAAGGTCGACCGGTGCACGCCCGCGGCCTCCACGACCGCGCTCACGGTCACGGCCCGCGAGGGGTCGGCCGCGTACACGTCCCAGCATGCGTCCATGATGCGCCGTCTCGTCGCCGCTCTGCGCTCGGGGTCCTTGTTCGCCATGCGGTCCTCCCATCGTCCGACACTCGCGCCCGGATTGGCTGTTGATGATGCATCCCAGACGCCGTAGGCTAATCATCAGACAGTGTATCGGATAATCTTCGGAAGCGAGGTCACGTATGAAGGGGCTCTGGGCGAAGTCGAACATCTGGATACTCACGGCGGCCGGGATCGCCGTGGCGGCGTACATGGCGCTCGCATGGGACGCGATGCCCGCCGGGCAGAGGGCGCTCGGCTTCTTCGTAGTGGGCATCGTCCTGCACGAGTGGGAGGAGATGCGCTTCCCGGGCGGCTTCTACGACCTCATGACCAGGAAGTTCGGGGTCGAAGGCTACACCCAGGAGCAGGCCGGCCTCTCGCACGGCGCGGTGGTGGTCGCCATCGCGCTCTTCGCCTTCGCGCCGTTCCTGCTGTGGGAGCGGGCGCCCTGGCTCGCGGGCATCCCCGCCATCCTCGGGTTCTTCGAGGCCGTCATCCACGTCGTGGGCATCAGGATCCACAACCTGCCGCGCCCGTACTCGCCCGGCATGGCGACGGCGCTGCTGTGCCTACTTCCGAGCTCGATCGCCATCGTCATGTTCGCCACGCCCGGCATCGGGGTCGGCGGATGGGCGCTCTCGGTTGTGTGCTACCTCGCAATATTCGCATGCATGGAGGTCGCGGTATGGCGTGCGTTCGGAGTCGACCCGCGCACCATCCCGGCCCGCATGCGCAATGCGATTTCGGGCATGCGCGGCTAGAAGTTGAGGTCCGCAAGCTCGTCCAGGTCGTCGATGGCCTCGGTCACCGTGCTCTCCACGACCTGCACCGAGGTCGCCACGCTCAGGTTGCCGTCGATTCCCGCCACGTCGTCCTGCAGGGCCGCGACGTCGGCGGCCAGCGAGCTCGTTACCGCGTAGTCCACCTGTTGCACCGTCCCGATGGTCACGCGGCATATCACCGCATCGCCGATCGTGCGCACGCGCTTCACGACGCGGGCCTTGAGCCGCCACTCGGGGGAACGTGAAGAATCGATTACGGCAACCTCGTCACCCAACCCGCACTCGCCACCATCGAGAGCCGCCACGTCGATCTCGTAGGAGACCTTGGGCTGCACGGCGTCGACAAGCGCCTTCCTCGTCAGCGTCAGAAGCTTGGCCGGGTCGTCGCACTCCGAGAAGGTCACCTGCCCGAAGCTGTGGACCTTTGCCGTGCGGTCGGCGTTCCATCGCCCCCACACGAGCCGCGCGTCCTCGTCACCGACCCAGTTGTCGCCGCCGTTCACCTCGCCGAAGGTGAGCTTCTTGCGGTAGCCGCCGGTGTAGCGCCCGTCCTCGTCGGTCACGGGAAGGCCAGCGCCGAACCCGTAGAGCGCCGTGTACACGTCCTGCTCCAGACACGTCCTGGTGCATCCCGCCATGTTCTTGCCGTAGGTGAAGCGCAGTCCGCGCCAGCTGCCGAGTCGCTCGACAAAACGGATGGAGCGCGAAGCCACCCGCCCGTCGGCGACGGTTATCACGGGCTCGACCTCGCCGCCCCAGACCTCGGTCACCCTCCGCAGCGCCCAGAGCGCGTTCACGTGGTAGAGCACGCAGCCCGCCGTGCCGCTCACGTCGCACGACGCGATCGTCCAGCGCGTGGGTGCCAGCGCGACCGCCAGAGCCTGCCGCGCAGTCCGAGAGATCAGGTGCTGCTCCTCGATGAAGTCGTCCAGCAACTCGCAGAGGGAAGATTCCGCATATACCGAGCAAAGCCCCTCAAGCGGCTCGTCGGTGCGAACCACGACATGCTCGCGCCAGATGTTGCCGTCCTTCCACAGCAATCGGTCGCCCTTCGTCGGCGCATCCCGGCACTCGAACTCGATGGTGTCCTCGCCGTTCAGCTCCTCGGTGTGGACGAGCTCGCCAACAACGGGAAGGATGCCGATGCGCTCGTCGAACCGGTCGAACCAGAAGACCGTGGGAACAGCGTCGGCCATCACAGCCACCTCTCGTGGAAGGCTGTCACATGGGAGGAACACCCCGTAAAGCTCAGCTCGCAGCTACCAGGAGAGAGCGAGAAGAAGTCGCTCGAAAGCGACACGTCAACACGGGCGTCAGCACCGTCTATCGTCACGCCCTCGCCCTCGCAATCAATGCGCACGATCTCACCGCCAGCGAAGGCATGCTCCACACGAACGAAGGCACCGCCGCAGCCGACCTGAGCTGCAGATCCAGTAGAGGCAACGAGCTCGAACGTCGGCCACGTGGGCCACGACCCGCCGACCTCGAACGACGCACCGCTCTCGGAGCGAGCCCTACCGTAGGCCACGGGATCGAGCAGCGTGAATAGGACCTCGCCCTCGCCGTCCTCGAAGAGCGTCGACCACGACCCCGCATCGGTGCACAAGACGTCGCGGTACTCAAGTTCCGGCTTGTCGGGCAGCCGCAGCGTCCCGCCAGCCGTGGAGCACAGCGCCGAGTAGACCCTGTGCCGAATGTCCGCCAGCCCGTTGGTCCCCGGCCTGAAACCCGCATCCATGAAAAGCCGCACCCGCACCAGCCTTGGCGGTATGCGACCGGACACGAGCAACGCGCCGGCACGCCCAGGCACCACCATCGTTTCTGGCACGATGGGTAGAGCGACCTTCTCGATGACCTCGGCGGAGCACCACTCCGAGAGGTCAACCCCGTTGTAGACGATGGACCTCATGCGTTGCCCCTCGCTCGTCCGTAGGCGATGGCACGTCGCCGCGACTCCAAGCTCATCTCGTCCACGGAGCCGCCGCTCTTTTGCTTGCGCTTCAGCGTGTCGGCAAGAAGTCGTAGCTCGTCATCGCGCTCGTGCAAACGCTTGTCTTCGGGTTTCTCCTTCACAGCGACCTCACCACCGTACACATCACGTCGAACGCCCAAACGTACCGCCCGCTCGAATCGCGCTCCTTGAACGCGGGCGCCGTGGTGTCGATGCCCACGATCCGACATGAGCCGGCATCCGCATACGGCTCCCAGTCGGCCCTGCGCACCGCCAGTTCGGCGGCAACTGCGGCGGATTCCGCATCGGCCGCGACCTCGCGCACCACCATCACCGTTACGGCAACGGCCCCGCGCTCCTCCTCGGCCATCCGGGAATCGCGCGTAAATGCGCCTTCAACGACGACGATGGGCTCAGCGCAGTCAAGCGCCGATGGCAGAACTTTTGTGAAGCAACTTGTGAAGTGGGCATCTACCAGCAGTTTCTTAATCGACTCCGCGCAACTCATCTCACCACCAGCTCCCAGTGGTGGACGTGCCCGTTGAAGTCCTCGCACCGCTTGCACTCGGCCACGTAGTAGGAATGGCCTCCGATGTCGATGCGCGAACCTGCGGGAACCTCGAAGACGCCGACGCTGTTCAGCGCGTCGATGTAGACCCTGCCAGCTCCCGCGTCCGCGCTCCTGTGGCCATCGTCGGCTACGGACTGCTTTCGCGCGAACCTCACGTGAGAGACTTCGACGCCCTCGGCATAGCCGCCCTCGCCGTCTGGCACCCTCACCACGGCATCCTCAGCCAACAGCCGCACTGGTATCGGACGCAGGCTCCTCATCAGCACACCCCGCAGAACGCAAGAGACGTGCCGACTAGCTCCTTCAGCGCGTCCGCCGTAGCGATCTCCTCGCCGGTGGTGCCCTCATCCTCGTAGTGGGTCACCTTGAAGTCCCCAAGGGCGAACCCGCCGACCTGCCCCTCACCGAACTCCGCGAAGGCGTCAACGGCAGCGCAAACGGCCCGCTGGTACGCCACAAGCTCGCATTCGGCAGGCTCCTTCGCGCCCACCAGCCATCTCACATGCCGCTCGGCGGCGGGCAGAACGAGCCCGAAGGCGGCCTCCGAAAGACCGCCCCCGTACGCCTCGCTGTAGAACTGGTATGTCACAGTGGCAGCCATGGCCTACGATGTGCTCGCGCTCACGTACACGCCATCGAGCTTGTTGTCGAAGAGCTCCACGATGCCGTACTTGCGGTACTTCATCATGTACGAGTCCAGCGACTCCAGCTCGTCGGGGCTGAAAACGCGGGACGCCACGTGCTTGTCGAACTTGATGACCGCGCTCTTCTCGACCACCATGAAGTTGACGTCCAGTCCGGGAGTGGTCGTCATCTCGTAGTAGGTGCCCAGGTTCGCCTTCGTCGGGTTTTCGACCTCCGTGTACACGTAGGGGCTCGCCGACGTGCCGCTGCCGGAGCGCGTGTAGTAGGTCTTCCCGGAGTCGACCTCGGTGTCCTCGGTCAGCTCGTAGACCGCCTCGCGCTTGCGGTAGCCGAAGCCGTCGTCGCCGCCCGAGAGCAGGTCGATTGCCGTGAAGAAGCGCACCTGCGGGACCTCCACCACGCGTGAGAAGCGTTCCATCACGCGGTTGGAACGGTTCGGATTCGCCATGCTGAAGTCGTCAATCATGCCTTTCAGGGTCGGCGTGATGAACAGGATGCGGCTGCCTGTGGACACCTGGTCCTCGTCCATCGCGCTGGTCACCGTGCGCAGGTCCTCCAGCACGTCTTCTGCATCGGCGGAAGCATAGCTCTCGGATGTGACCGTCACGCCCGTGTGCCCCGCAATCTCGGCGAAGGTGAAGGCGTCTGCCTCGGGTGCCACCTGAGTGCGCTGCAGCTCCGCGCCAGCCTCGACGAAGCAGTCCAAAACTCCAGCTTCTTCCACGTCCATGACATCCGCCATGAGCCGGATTCCGCGGTCGTAGTTGAAGGTCTTCGTTTCGAACTCGTACGTGATGGCCCCGGTCTTGTAGCCCACGTTTCTCGTGTAGTCTCCCAGGCCCGTGACGGAGATCTTGGGAATCATGATCTCCTTGGCGCTATGTCCTGCGCGGACCATGCGGCGGCCGCTGTTGAGCACGTTGCTCACGCCCGCGCGCTGGTAGACCTCGTCGATGATGGAAGTGTAGTTCTTCGCGAATGCGATGCTGTTAGGCATGTGCCAGCCCTCCTGTTCCTACTGATTGTCGGTTTCGTCGGAAAGACCCGCGACCTCGCGCCAATGCTTCAGGGTCTTGCCCTCGTCTGACGCAGCGCCCGCGTTAGGCAGCCCCGTCGTGCCGGCTGCGCCCTCGCTCGCCATGTGCTTGGCGAACAGCCAGGGCTCGCCGGCCTTTAGCTTGTCGACGTCGTCCTCGTAGTCGGGAAGCACCGCACGCGCTGCCTTCACGTTGCGGCAGCCCGCGAGCTGCAACAAGAAGTCCACGCGCTCGTCGGCGGACTGCTGCTTGAGCGACGCAATCTCCCCGCGAAGCTGCTCGGCCGCCTCGGCGTTCTTGGCAGCCTCGGCCACCTGCGCCTCAAGGGCCGCGATCTTCTCATCGCGTTCGGCTATCTGCTTCTCGTAGTCGATGCCGCCCGCAGCGGTCATTTCCTGCTGCTCTTGCGCCGCCTGCTCGACTCCGAGCTCCTGCGCGGCTTCCTGCTCTTGCGTCGTCTCTGCGCCATGGTTCTCACCTGCCATTTGCCGGCCTTTCTTCTCAGGCGGGCAAACGCAAGACGCCCGCACCATTGCTGATGCGGGCATCGTCTCAGGCCGTCACAAAGTGACGCGTAATGCGTGAGTTATTGAGTCGAGAAGTCCTTTCTCCTCAACCTGCCGAGATGCTTGTCCAGTTCATAAAGCTTATCGATGCAAAGGTGAGCTACTTGGCATACATCGTCGAGGTCAAGCCCAATATGGTGGTAGAACATGCCACCATCAGTTTTCGAGTATGCGTATAACACGACATCTGCTTCGCGGAGGTCGTCAACCTGCTCGAGACCTCCTGGCGACAGCATGTACAGATCGGTGTCTATTAGGTCAAGCATCCCATTCTTGCTGCGTATGTCAATGCATACAAAGCTGCCGTCAAGCCCGAAAGCTCTGTGGCGATCTGTCCCGAGCGGATGCGCGTTTACGAAGGAGCGCACGGCCTTGAAGTACTTTCTCGCTCCATCTAACTCGCTTTGTCGCGAGAAGAAGAAAGAATCGACAGTGTTGTCCCTATAGCAGCTCAGTATCCTTTCAACTGCATCGTTGATCCAGTCAACAAGCGTTATCGCGAAAACTACGTCTTCACGGGTAAGGCTCTCTTTTTCGGCTATGCTCGCGTTGAAGTCCTGAACTGCGTAGTTTACCTTTTGGATGTAGTCCCAGTGCAACGAATCGTCGGTTTTGCTCCTGAGAGGCCACTGCTTCTGGATGCCACACCTGGTGCTTTCACCAAGCGCGTCTGTACTTCTGAGAGGTTCTAGTGGTAAAGGCATTTACGGTGTCTTTCGTGGTCGATTGCCATCATCAGTGCGAATTCTACTATCTTCACGGTTATCGATTGGTAGACACGATCGTGGCGCAAATGATTATTTGGCTGAATTGCTCGATGCCCAATTCGACAATCTCTTTGCTAACGAATCATCTGATTGGGAGACCGCTTCACTACTTGACATCGCCAGTTACAAGAACGGGCTTGCCATGCAGCGGTTCAGACCCGCCGGCGATGACCCGGGCCTTCCCGTGCTAAAGATTCGAGAGCTTGGCCAGGGTTATTGCGGAAGCGATGCTGAAAGATGCCGCAGCGATATTGATGAGTCTGTCACCATCCATGACAGCGACCTTGTGTTCTCTTGGTCCGGCACCCTGTTACTCGACTTCTGGGCTGGCGGAGATGCCGGGTTGAATCAGCATCTCTTCAAGGTCACGTCCGATGCTTATCCGAGCTGGTTCTATTACATGTGGACCAAGCGGCACATGAGACGCTTCATCGCGTTGGCAAAGGACCGTGCAACCACCATGGGCCACATCAAGCGCAGCGCGCTACAAGAATCTGAGGTACTCATACCGCCGACTGACGTCATGGTCGAACTAACTGCGGAAATGCAACCAATCGTCGACGAAATTATTGGGCTGAAGGTACAGTCTCGCAAGTTGGGTGAGCTCAGAGACATCCTGCTTCCCAAGTTGATATCCGGCGAGATCGACGTATCGGAAGTTGAGCTGACTACGCCGCCAAATAATCATTTGTTTGCCGATTAAGTCTGATTGCGGATTGCAGAGAATCAAGCAATGCGACTACCTTTGATTGAATATCAATGCTTGGCAATTCAATTTCGATCTTTTGAAAGGTGCTGGTGGGCCTGCCAAGAGCTGGAACGCCTGTCTGCGCCTTGTTTGACAATATCTTCCACCGACCAAGCGGAGTATGGAAGTAGTAAACGAGATAGGCTGGCAGAGCCTTCTCATTCATGCGCATTCGAAACTGGCTCTGCGAAATTATGTAGTGCTCATATTTTGAGTCATCCGGTATGTAGGCAATCTGGCCGAGCGTCCCTCGATGCGTTACAACTACGTCGCCACGCGACGCGAGGGCACGGCCCAAAGATCTAGCTTTCTCATCAGTTACATAACGCAGCTCTTCGTCGTTTGTTGTAAACCCAGTGAGATTGGATCCGTTAAAAACAGGTATACCCTCGTCGACAAAGCAATCGACTTTAATATTTGAGCCGAATGGTCCCATAGCGATCTCATCGATTAGTTCTGAGATTGCATATGTCTGAAAGGTTGCATTAGAACCCATAGCCGATAGCCTCCAAATTCTTGCGTATCTGCTGCTGCAGCCGGTCCGACTCCTCGAAGCACTTGGCAAGCTCACCGGTCAAACGCTCCATCTTCTCCTCGAAGGGCTCGCCGTCGTCTTCCTCGTCTCTGATGCCCACATAGCGGCCTGGGGTGAGGATGTAGTCCTGCTTGGCGATGTCCTCGACGTCTACTGCTGCGCAGAAGCCCTTCTCATCTTCAAGCTCGCCTTTACGGAAGGCGTCGAACGCCTCGGCCACCTTGGCTATGTCCTCGTCGGTGAACTCGCGCAGGCGGCGGCTCACCATGGTGCCCATCTCGCGGGCGTCGACGAAAAGCGTCCTGTGCTGGCGTCCGGGCTCCTTGCTGATGATCCAAAGGCTCACGGGGATGCCGGTGCTGTAGAACAGGCGGTCCGGCATGGCCACGATGCCCTCGACAAGGCCGGCCTCGACGATGGCCTGCCTGATGGCTCCCTCGTTGTTGGTCTGCGATGAGAGCGACCCGTTCGCGAGCACCATGCCCATGCGCCCGCCCTCGGCCAGGTGGTGGATCATGTGCTGCATCCAGGCGAAGTTCGCGTTGCCCGCGGGTGGGGTGCCGTACTCCCACCTCGGGTCCTCGGTCAGCTGGTCGCCGCCCCAGTCGGAGTCGTTGAACGGCGGATTTGCCAGTACGAAGTCGAAACGCTTGTCCTTATGCACATCTTTGAAGAACGTGTCGGCGTTGAAGGTCCCCAGGTCTGCGTCGATACCTCGAATAGCGAGGTTCATCATCGCCATCTTCCAGGTGGTGGGATTGCTCTCCTGGCCGAAGATGGACAAGTCGCTGATCCTTCCTTGATGGCGGTGGACGAACTGCGCCGACTGCACGAACATGCCACCCGAGCCGCAGCATGGGTCGTACACGCGACCGTGGTAGGGCTGAATGATCTCGACCAGCGTGCGCACCACGCAGGCGGGCGTGTAGAACTCGCCGGCGTTCTTTCCCTCGGCCTCGGCAAATTTGGAGAGGCAGTACTCGTAGGTACGACCCAAGATGTCGCGCGTGTCGCCCTTCTCGGCCATCTGCACGTTGGTGAACAGGTCCACCACCTCGCCCAGGCGGCGCTTGTCAAGCTCCTGCCGGGCGAAGTTCTTGGGCAGGATGCCCTTCAGCTTGTCGTTCTCCCGCTCGATGAGGCGCATAGCGTTGTCGATGACCTTGCCTATCTCGGGTGTGTGCGCAGCCGATGCTATGGCCGCCCAGCGCGCCTCCTGCGGCACCCAGAAGATGTTCTTGTAGGTGTACTCGTCACGGTCCTCCTCGAAGCCCTCGCCCTCGTCGACGAGCTCCTGGTAGCGGGAGTCGAACTTGTCCGATATGTACTTCAGGAAGATGAGCCCGAGCACCACGTTCTTGTATTCGGAGGCGTCGATGTTGCCGCGCAGCTTGTCGGCGGCGCTCCATATCTGCTGCTCGAAACCAATCTCTGCGGTGTTGTCTGCCTTCTTGCGTGCCATTTGCCCTTACCTTACCTATCCTCTTTCGTGTCCGCCCAGAGCTCGCATTGCGCCATGACCGTCTCCATGGCCTCCTCGGCTCCCTCGGGCGGGTACTTGTACTTTCTCAGAAGCCGCTTGATGGCGCGGCGCATGCCGGCACGAGCCGACTCCTTGCGCTGCCAGTCTATCGTCGAGTTCTTCCGCATCGCCTCGGTGAGCTCGCGGGTGATGGCGACTAGCTGGTCGTTGTCGTAGAAGTCCTTTACCGCCTGCGGCTTGGTGAGCGCGTCGTAGAACGCAAGCTCCTCCTGCGTGAGCCCCAGCTGCTCGGCCTCGCCACGCTCGGCCATCATATCCTTGGCCATCTTCAGCAGCTCCTCGATGACCTCGGCGTTGGTGAGCATCCCGTTGAGGTAGCTGTTGATGGTCTTCTGAAGGAGCTCGCTGAACTTCTGCGACTTCACCACGCTCGTGCGCTGGTAGCTGCGCACCTGCTCCTTGATGAGGCGCTTCAGGGTCTCGAAGGCGATGTTCTTCTCCTTCATGTGGGCTAGCTCTTCAAGGAACGACTCATCGAAGAGCGATATCTCCACGCTGTCCTGCTCGAAGAGGTCGATGACGCCGTCGCTCTTCACGGCCTGCTCCAGGATGGCGGTCACGCGCTGGTTCAGCTCGGCGTAGCTCATGCCACCGCCGCCGCTTCCACCTTTGCCCTGGATGCGGAGCACCTGCACGCGAAGCACGCTGATGAACGCCGCCTCGTGCTGATCCTCCTCGGACACCAGGCTCTTGCACAGGGAGAGCGCCTGGTTCATGAGCTGCGCCTGCTTCAGCAGGTCCTCGGTCAGGTCCGCCCGCGCCGGGTCGAGCAGCCAGTTCGTGCCCTCGGTGATGCAGCTCGCCAGCTCCTGTTTGCTGCCGCTGAATATGCGCTCGCGGTAGTCGAATCCGTACAGCAGGTCGCGGCACACTTCCAGCTTCTCGCGGAACTTTGGGTACGCCGTCGCGGCGATGTCCATGTCGCCGTAGTTTGACTGGTCGCGGGCGGTGTAGTCCTTCATGGCCCGCTTGAGCGCACCGGCGATGCCGATGTAGTCCACGATCAGGCCGCCCTCCTTGCCGGGGTAGACCCGGTTAACGCGGGCGATGGCCTGCATCAGGTTGTGGCCCTTCATGGGCTTGAACACGTACATGGTCGCCAGGCTCGGCACGTCGAAGCCCGTGAGCCACATGTCCACGACGATGGCTATCTTCATCGGGTCGTCGTCGCTCTTGAACTTGCGCTCCATGTCCTTCTTGTGCGTCGCGCCGCCGCAGACGTCGAACCACTCCTCGGGGTCCTGGTTGCTCATGGTCATGACGACGCCGACCTTCTCCTTCCAGGCGGGCCGCATCTCCATCAGCCTGTAGTAGATCTTCATCGCGATGGGCCGGCTGTAGGCAACGATCATCGCCTTTCCGGTCAGAACGTCGGCGCGGTTCGCCTCGTAGTGCTCGACGATATCGGTGCAGAGCGCGTCGATGGTCTCGGGCGTGCCGAAGATGGCGTCCATGCCACCAAGCTCGTGCTTGCTGCGCTCGATGCTGGCGGCGTCCGCGTCCTCTGCGTACTCCGCGTAGACGGCATCGAGCTTGGAAAGGACGCTCTCGTCCAGGTGCAGCGCGACCACGCGGCTCTCATAGAAGACCGGCCGCGTGGCGTTGTCCTCCACAGCCTGCGTCATGTCGTACACGTCGATGTAGTCGCCGAAGATCTCGCGCGTGTTCTTGTCCTCGGTGGCAATGGGCGTCCCGGTGAAGCCGATGTAGCTCGCGTTGGGCAGGGCCTTGCGAACCATGCGGGCCGCGCCTATGGTCACGTTACCGCGCTCGTCCATGCGCTCGGTGAGGCCGTATTGCCCACGGTGCGCCTCGTCCACCATCACGACCACGTTGGCGCGGTCGCACAGCGGCTCGTCGCCGTCCATGAACTTCTGCATCGTCGTGAAGATGATGCCGTTGGCCTCGCGCCCGATGAGCAGGTCCTTCAGGTGCTGTCGGCTCTTTGCGTTCACGGGCTCCTGGCGCAGGAACGCCTTGCAGCGCCCGAACTGACCGTAGAGCTGGTCGTCCAGGTCGTTGCGGTCGGTGATGACCACGATGGTCGGGCTGTCCAGCCGCTCCTGCAAAAGATGCGCGAAGAACACCATCGAGAGCGACTTGCCCGATCCTTGTGTGTGCCAGAACACGCCGATCTTGCCGTCTCCGCTCACGGCCTCCACGGCGCGGTCGGCCGCCTTGCGCACCGCGAAGTACTGGTGGTACCCAGCGAGTATCTTCACGACGCTCTCGGCCGAGTCGTTGAAGCAGATGAAGTTGTGCACGATGTCGATGAGGCGCTCCTTGCCGAACATGCCGTCGAGCATTGTCTTCCAGTCTGCGTGCGCCGTTGCCGAGTAGTCTCCGTCCACGCTCTTCCAAGCGACGTAGCGGTCCTCCTTGGCCGTGATGGTGCCCACGCGCGTCTCGGTGAGGTCGCTCATCACGCAGAAGGCGTTCGGCACGAACAGGCTGGGGATGTGCTTCATGTAGTTTCGCAGCTGCTTGTAGGCGTGGCTCGCGTCGGTCTCCTCGCGAGAAGGGCTCTTCAGCTCGAACACGACGAGCGGCATGCCGTTCACGAACACGATGACGTCGGGCCGCTTCTCGGAGTACTCGACGAAGGTCCACTGGTTCACCACGTGGAAGCTGTTGTTCAGCGGGTTCTTGTAGTCCAGGAGGTAGACGATGTCGTCGCGTTCCTCCTTGCCGTCGTAGAAGTGCACCTCCACGCCCGACTGCAGGTAGTCGTTGAAGACCTCGTTCTTCTGGTAGAGCGTCCCCGTGTCGATGTTGGACATCTTGAGGATGGCTTGCTCGATTGCCACGTCGGGAAGGCCGGGGTTGATGCGCTTGAGGCTCGCGGGCAGCACCACGGGGAGGAACACGTCGCGGTAGTCCGGCGTCGTCCTCGGCACGTCCGGGCCATGAAGGAACTCGTAGCCCAGGTCGTCGCGCAGGTGCTCGATGATGACCTGCTCGTAGAAGTCCTCGTTGATGGGCATCGAGACGGCCATGTACTCGATGGACACCTTGTTGTCGAACATGCCCGCCACCTACTTCCGGTCGCGAGGAGCGGAAAGCTTCTCGATCATGCTCTGTTTGACGAAAGAGGTGAAGGTTAGCCCCGAAAGCGATGCGGCCTCCTTGGCCGAGTCGCGAAGGTTGCGCGGGATGCGGATGGTGACGGGAACCAGTTCCGAGTCCACGAGAAACGCCTGAATCTCGGACGTCGTAGCGCCAGACTCAAGCAGCTCCGAATACTTCATGAGCCGTCCTAACAACATGTTGACAAGAGCAATACACAACACGACACATTCTAGCAGAGCAGAAAGCTCCATTAATCAGCTAGCAGCTCATTCATAGCCACGCGACGTGAAAGATGGTTTGTATGAAATGGTGCGGGCGACGACCGCATTCGCAATAACGATGCACATGCGAATCCGAACTGACAGTAATCTCAAGCTTCCAGCAAGCCTCACGTCTTTGAATTTGTTTTGCCGCCATCCCTGGCTGCTGGCCTGGCCGTGCGCTACCAATCTCGGGTTGTCCGCAGCCCGGCCGCCCACGCTCCGGGTGTGCGCTCGGGCCGTTCGTGCCACACGCAGCCCACGCGCCCATGGGAGTCTCCCGTACGGCCAGCCGTCGGCTCCGGTCGGTCTTCGCATACGCGCCTACAGCAGCCCGCTTCGCGGTCTGCTTCCGGC